>Ga0214544_1000641_pt1 | contig 66355 bp, 38 predicted proteins | sample CNSS3metaG_FD_160074 | JGI IMG/M metagenome (GOLD analysis project Ga0214544, IMG submission 160074) | Root nodule microbial communities from cowpea collected in UCLA plant growth center, Los Angeles, California, USA - CNSS3 | ecosystem: Host-associated > Plants > Roots > Nodule | place: USA... | reverse complement strand
TTTGTTGGCATCGTGGTGTGCCTGGTTTAGTAGGGGTGTTGTCGGGAACCCCAGGACTGCGTTATTTTACTATCTTATGCGTGACGTTTCCTTTAATTTTATGTATTAAATTAAATGGGACGTTACACACATCATGTTAGTGTTAAAGTCAGGTGAAAATGTCTTATATTCAATTTAATCATTATATTTATAATTTTGACTTAATGAGTAACTTTTAAAAAAAATGGAACATTGTTATCTTTTTTCAAAGTAAGACCAATTATAAATTAAGCTTAATTACAACTTTTATATATATATATATATATATATATATAAATTTTAGAATATAAATATAAAGTGACACTTATAATTTATGAATTCTAATATTAGAAATAATTTAAAGATAATTTAAAGAACTGTATTCTCCTTTGTTTAAAATACTAAATTAATTTAGAAAAACTGTATTTTCTTTTGTTTGAAAAACTGTGTTTCAAATATTAAAATTTAAAAATTATAAGTGTCATTTTACATTTACTTTTTTAATATTTTTTAAAAAAATTATAAATTTAAAATGGGGATTTTTTATTGAAATTAAAAATGTAAAAAATAAAATTAATTTCATTGTTTAGGTGGAGTGATTTGATTTATAAATTCTATAAGTTATTTAAACATGTATATATAAGTTGTAATTTTATATATAAGTTGTAATTAGGCTTAATTACTAATTTGATTCTATTTTGGATAGAAACAACATTGTTCCATTTTAAAAATTTAGAATTCACTTGAGTCAAATTTTCAAATATAGAGATGAAATTAAATACAAGACATTGTCACGTGACACTGACACATACACATGCCACCAACACTATCACATGATACTAACATTGGCATGTGGCATGATATAACGTGACACATGAAGATAAAAAATATAAAAAAAACATAACAAAAATAAAAAAAAAAAAAAATAATATATATATATATATATATATATATATATATATATATATATATATATATTACGAATTCACATGTGATATGTACAAAGACAACGTTAACATCAATCTCACAAAAGGGACCTAATTAAATTATTTCAGCAAAAAATAAACTTAATTGAACAAAAATAATTAAGGAGACCAAATGAAATAATTGAATGGAAAATTAAGACTGAATAAGGACTTTAACCTTTAAAAATATCATGACTAACTAAGAATTTTAACATTCATAGTATATTATAAATTTTTTGAGTGATAGTAAGGAGTACAAAACTAACAAACAAGTCCGTAAGCATGAAGAACTTGTCAAGAGAAAAGAGAAAAAATGAGTGAAGATATATCTTAAAAGAAAGGAGATATGTCCACTAATGAGGAGTAAAGACTTGACCTACAGATTACAAACTCATTTACGTAAATACAAAATTAAAAAAATGATGTGTTAAAATATATTAGTTTCGTAAATATATTTATCTATTTTGAATGACTATTCTTAAGTTTAAAAAGAAAACACGATTAAAATTCAAAGAAATTATTATTCATTTATTATCTTAACAATGTATAAAACGCATGGTGATTATTATAACAAGTATTAGTACTCTTCTAACATTATTAAAACATTGCAGAATGGTCAACCATGGAAGATGATCAATTCTTTGAGAATTGGTGGGAGATAAGAATTCTAAGTTTTCTTCTACCTTACTATATATATTTCTCTAAACATGGAATAAAAATATTAAGATAATGTGCAAAGTGGTTTTTTGCTTTGTAAGATATAGAATAGAATCTAAGTTTGTTTCATTTGTTTGTGTATTTGACCACCCATTGTTTTGGTACAAATTTGCTTAATCATATTTCCAATTTTTTCTATGTGCGTGAATCGCATGGAACCTTGTACTTTTCAACAATTCTTAGTACCTTGTACTTCGTTGGCGTTTTCCATAATCTTTGGGTAACTAGCTAATTTTATACACTAGATCCGTTGAGAAAACATATATAATATGAGAATAAAATCAGTTAATAACGGTTGTTTGGTATGGTAAGTAAAAATAAATAAAAAATATCTCATTCAACATTTGTACATGAAAAACAATCCCTAACAAAAACAACAAACCCACTATACTCGCGATTCGAATATAGCTGTACCAAACATATAAGACGAAGCTAAATAAAATATTGTTAACGTTTGTTTTCTCACGTTTATCTTTGTTCTTTTATTTCATCATGTATAATATTAATGTATTTTTTAATGATTTTTCTAATCATTCACTTCTGCCATTTTTCTTTTCAAACGTAAAAAGTTTAATTTACCCTGCGGACCTATGAGTCTGTCCTAAATGGAGCATATTTTTTACATTTAACCTTTTGAGGTCATACGTATAAATTCTCATTTACGTTGAGAGTTTAGGATACGACGGAAATGAGACTTTTATATTTGGTTTAAAAGGGTTAAAATTAAATGAGTTTTTAAAATGTTGTGTGAATCATTTCTTCTTCACTTCTTCACCAAAAACTTGTGCATGTGGATTCTCTCTTCTCCCACGACAACTAGGGTGGAGGTTCTATTGGTGACAAAAAACAACTTCTTTCTTCATCTTTCATTGCTAGTTTCTCGTGGGAAATGGTTTTGCCCAATTGTCACTAGTGCAGTTTTGGCCTTTTAACTCGCGTTATAGGCTTCGATTGTCTCTTAACCGAAGCATAACATGGCGCAGTGACATTTTTTTAAATTTTTTCCAAGTTTTATGCCTCGGTTCAGAATATACCTGCAAAAATTTCTACTTTGGTTCTAAGAAAACTGGTACAAAAAAGTTGGCCAGTATTTCAGAAATGCCCCTGGGTGATATTTGGCCTCGGGTGATGTTGAACCGGTGCCAAAAAGGGTTTTCTGCCTCGATTAAAAATTGAATCGAGACCAAAACATTGGTCAGTATTTCAAAAATGCCACTACGGTGATGTTTGGCCTCGGGTGAAATTGAACCGTTGCCAAAAAAGGTTTTCTGCCTCGGTTAAAAATTGAACTGAGGCCATAAGTTATGTTAAGGTTCAAAAACGCGAATCCCTTTTGTTCTTCTTCTTCCTCGCGCCTGAGAGACGCACCACACGCCTGTTTTTGCTGTTGTTGCGCTCCGGCCACTCACACCACCACAAGTCTGTTGCTCAATCTACCTCGCACCGCCACGTCGCACCGTTGGGTCTCCTTCCCCATGAACGCTGCTACAATCCACGGTGTTGTTGTTCATGGTGTAGATTTGTGGTGAACGTTGGTGGTTCTGTCTTCGGTGACTCTTGCGAGACGATAGTCGACTCGTTGATGCATGAATGTGCGAGTGGCGGATGTTTGTAAGACCCGTAGAATTTAATTAATTAAATAATTAATTAATTAATAAATGTGGGTAGTGGAAGCCTTTATGGCATTTAATTCTAATTTATATGATGTGAAAAAGTACTAGCTTAAGTGGTTTAGAGTACTTAATTGTGTGAAAGGACTTGGGTTTGAGTCTTATGTATGCTAGTTATGTGTTATTTAATTTATTATTATTTTTTATAATATGTTGGATTATGTTAAGTGACAATATAATCATAGGATTATATGAATTATCACGAAAGATGAATTGGTTAAATGGTTGTGCATTGATTTGACCTTGGTATGGTGTGAGATCGAACCTTGGTGAAACCAAACTAAATTTTCATTTTGCTAAAATTAGTTTTGGCAAGAATGTAAAAGGGCAAAGAAAACCCTAGCTGAATGGGTAGACAAGGGGGGCTGGAAAAACAACCACTAAGTAATCTTCAATGGCAATTAAGCTAGCTTAATGTCATTTTCGTTTTTATATCGGCATTGTCAATTAAGACCACTTTTAGTGACCAATTAAGGAGAAAGAGAGAGTGTTTCTGGCTGCCATTGTTCTGGAAAAATTGAGAGAGAATTCAGAAAGAGAAATTGGTGCTGTGAGTGAAGCATAGTGGTGGAATTGAGGAGAAGTAAGGCAAGCCATTAGTGATCAAGGGAGCACTCTAAATTTCAAAGTTAAGCTAAGGAATCCAAGTTAGGGGAGTTTTACTCGTTAGTTTATGTTCAAGGATTGATTGCATGAAATGTATGTTAAATTGAATGCTTATACTCTGTTTGTTTTGTAAATTTTTTTGTGTTTCTGGAAATTCCCAGAAACCGCCTAGCGGGTCACTCATAGCTGCCAGGCGACTCATCCCAATGTAGTGTATTTTGGGTTCCTGAAGAGAACCACTTGGCGGTAAGCTCCCGACCGCCAAACGATGCGTGACTGATGCACCCAGTTTTCTGGGTTTTTGTTTGAACTGCCTGGCGGTGATGAATACCCGCCAAGCGACGCGAGCCATGTTGGCTCGATTTTGTGGTTCTTGTGTTCTGAGATGATTTTGATTGGGGGAAAAGGAAGTCCTACATAATTATTAATGATGTGATGTGTTACATTGTTGAATTATGTATGGTTAGAGCTTCAATTTGATAAACTTGCTATGAACACTCTTTTGGTGGTTCTGGAATTTTGGAAAAGTTAGGTTCTTGCAAATTTGTGGAGTTAGAGATAATAATTGAATAAAAGCTTTGGTGATGTTTAGTGCAGTGGGAACTGTAATAATGAGCTACTGGTTAGATTTTACAGAGAACTCATGGTGAGGTATTAGTGATATGATAAGTAGGAGCTCATATGAAAATATATAATAGACTGGATGGATCCACTTAAACTTTTTAGTCTGGGAAGAGGCTCATATCCTCAGACAAGGCTGACCCATGATGATTGAGACAAAATTAGTAGCATTCCAACTTATTGGTAAGTTGTGTCATATCAGTTTTAGAGAGCAGAGAATGTAGACGGGCTTAAGTGATAATAGGGATGACTATTAACATGATTAATTGACAGGTACTTAACTTGGTAATTATGATGTGGGTAGAGTATTGTAGGCTCTATTATTGTGCAATCATATGACAATTGAACTAGTTGAGGGAATAGGTGCGTGAGGGTGTGAAAAAGGGACCTTGATCATAAAACAGAACCCATATTGAACCATACTGATATAGCGCCTGGCGGTAATACGCGAACCACTAGGCGATAGCGGTGATTTAGAGGGCAGCCTGCACGTGTGGCGCCTAGTGGCAGAGAGCATCCCACTAGGCGATAGATGCAAGGCAGTGACGAATGAGGCGCTTAGCACCTGGCGGTACGTGTCCCCCGCAAGGCGGTCTGGAAGCGGGCAGCGCTAGGTGCTACGTGATCTATGCCAAGCGATTTTGTTGTAGTAGTATTGGTGTTTCTTACTCTTGATGTGTGTGACCTACAATGCTTTAGTGATGCCTTAAAGGTCGGCTTGTTGGTGTTCCTTGAGTTGTGGCTCGGAACGTATCCTTAAGTTGTGGCTGGGGATAGGGGTTAAGCACGTGGCATTCCTTGAGTTGTGGCTCGGAATGGCATCCCTCGAGTTGTGGCTCGGGATGGCGGATGAACACGATGAACTCTTGAGTTATGGCTTGGGTTGGTGAGTGTTGTTAGTGCGAGTGTTCTGGTTGTGGCCCGCACAGATGGGTCCAGATAGATTTCCCTCCTGAGTAATTAGCTGACGAGTTTGGTAGTCTTGGGACGTTACGAGCTATGTTCGTATTGGAAACTCCACCTGGCGTTACGGAGTGTGATTCATAGCATGGTTTCCCGCACATGCTTTATCGGTTGTGGCCAATAGGTGTGGTAGCAAGACATCTTGAGGTATTCACTAGAAGATGTAGAACACTGTTAACAGGATTGTGGCCATGTGATATGAAATCGAGGGATGGAATTCCTTTGGTGTGATTGTGTTATATATATATATATATATATATATATATATATATATATATATATATATATATATATATATGTGTGTGTGTGTGTGTGTGTGTGTGTGTGTGTGAGTGTGTGTTGTATATATATGTTTTATTCTATTAGCTTACCCTATCTGCTTGTGTTTGGCAATGATCGTATATGCGGTATACATGAGCAGATGATGTTGTAGGTGGATCTGGTGAGACTTAGAGACAGAGCTTGGGCTAGCTTGGGAGTTTTCCATAAAGTTTTTTTTAATTATTTATGGACTTTATAGATTTGTAATTATTGATTATGAACATGGTTTTATTATAATAGAGTTTATGAGTTGAATTCGAGATATTTTATGAAGGAAATACAGTTTTAAATTTCTCGCATTTTGGGAAAAGTTATTCAATAAATGAAGTTATTTATTAATTCTCTATTTTATTATTTTAAATCCGTAATATCCGGTCGGGATGTTACAATGTTCCTAGGTGGCGTAGTGGTTTTCAGTGAATCGAAGATGGACGGCAGCTTCCATGGTGGTTCGAAGGTGGCGGAAGAACCTAGGGTTGATTTTCTATGGCACCATAACGCTTCGATTCTCATAAGAACCGAGGCAGAATGTGGGGTTTCTGCTTCATTTAACACTTGAGGCCAAAAGCTGACCCTATTTGGCCTCGTTCTAATATGCCTCAATTCTGGAACTAGGACAGAATGGCAAAAATAACCGTTGTCAAATCCCCTTCTTGCACTAGTATGCATTTGTGTTCAACATTAAGGTTGGTTGTTTAAACATCTACTTTGCTCACATTAAAATCGTAAAAAATTATTTCCAGAGCTTGATAATGTATTCCTTTGTTATTGATGTGTTTTTCATGGTGGTTACTTTGATTACATTGGAGTTTTTGTGGGTCAAGTACATACTTGAGGCATGCGCTTTATATTTTTGTGGTTGTTTTTTGGAATCTTAATCATGGGAATATGTATGAATGTCTCAATTATGATTCTCTTTCATTTTGCACTATTGCTAATTGTGTTTCATGTATGTAGAATGAAGTCATTACAATCAATATTTTTCTATATTTCAATATCTACTTTTAAGATGAAACCAATTTTTTTAAGAAAAAAAGACATCAAAAATTTACATTGTGCATTATAAAGTCTGACATAAATTTAAGTTGGTTATCTAAATTTATGGTAGGTATTATAAGGTTTAACATGAATTTACACTAGGGATTTTGCCCGACGTAAATTTAGGTCACCCGCATAGAAACTAAATTATTAACATATGTAAAAAGTCTAAAATATCATAAAAGGCATCTTTTGTTATAGTGGGTTAAAGTGAATTCAACACTAATGTGTGTAGAAAAATATCCAAGAAAATTTCCATAATTGTTGAAAGAAAATATCACTAGAAGCAACAATTCGAGGACATTCTTAAGTGATACCATGTGTGTTATATTCAATTTGTTAGAGAAAAAGTATAACACCCTAAATAGAAAAAACATATAAGTGTAAAATATGATCTCACAACACAAACACAGACATAGACACAGACACAGACACAGACAGACACAAACACAGACACAGACACAGACACAAACACAGACACAGACACACACACACACACACCCCACACACACACACACACACACACACACACATATATATATATATATATATATATATATATGCTCAAACATAAGAGTTGAGGAATCATACTACCTTTGAAGTCCTTAGGTTTTAGTGTATTAGGGATGGACCTTGTTGCCACCTGACCCAAATTCGTCCGACAACATCATTAAGAACAATGACCGTGTTCCCGAGGTATTGTCCATTTTGGAGTATGGAGCTCCATCACAATTTTGTCCTTAAAAGGCACCTCAAAGGATGAAGGGAGGTAAGAGTATTTAAACTACAGTTGATCACGACTATTAAGCGATGTGCGACTTATTGGGTGTATCGGAACAAGTCCCCCAGTCGAAGGAAAGGGGAGTTGTCGTTGTCCCACAGTGGGCGCCAATGTTCTGACCTGACCCAAGTTCGTCCTGCAGCATCATTAGGAACAATGACTACGTTCCCGATGTATTGTCCACTTTGGAGTGTGGAGCTCTATGATAGTTTTGTCCTTAAAAGGCGTCTTAAAGGGTGGAAGAATGTAGGAGTATATAAATTGTGTTTGACCTCGACTCCTAAACGATGTGAGACTTATTAGATGTACTAGAAAAAACCTAGATCTACATAGAAATAGTACTCCCAAGACATTGAATGATTTGCATAGTAAGTAACAAGATGGTAGTGGTGTAGTAGAAGAAGATGAGATGAAATCAATTCATAGCTCCTACTCCACTCAATCTATCTAATTACAATTATCTATTTTTACTTGCATTCTTTATCACAAACCTAAAACCCAAAATTAAAGATACTAATATAATTGCTAAGTTCATGTGGATACGACACTTGTTGATACTACTACGTAATAATACACTTGTTGGGAAATGGTTGTTGTGAAACAGTCATCAAATTTTTGGCGCCGTTGTCGGGGATTTGGTTCAAGTATTTGGTATATCTAACCATTCTTTTTTGTGAATATATACATACTTTGTAAATATCATATTCGTATAGCTTGAGTTTTTCCTTTTGTACATACTTTGCTGCTTCTTTGATGCATAACTTTCTCTACAGTGATCCAATTGAGCTGATTCTTTTTTTCTATGCATTCTTGATTCAATGATCTTTAATTTGAATGTAACAACATGATTTTTTGGAGGTCTGTTGAAGATGCGGATTATTTTTAAAGTTTTCGGATGAACTGTAGAGTTCAACTTGACCTTTGCTACTTGTTTGATGCATAAATTCCTCCATAGTTATCCAATTGGTTTTATTCTTTTTGCATTACAATTCTGATTAAAAGATCTTTAATTTGAATGCTAGAACATATTTTTTGGAGCTCTGTGGAAGGTGTAGTTTGTAAAATAATAGACAAGTTGCAAAAGTGCTAGTTCTGATTTCTTATTTTAAGTGTATTTCAAAAATTTTAGCTTAGGAAATTAGGTGCTATGATGTTTAGTCTAGTTTTTGGTGCTGAAATTGAAGGAAAAGATGAAGGAAACTGGACAAAATCCTTATAACCTACTGCAATGAACAAGAGACAAGAGGAGATCAACGCCAATATTGGTGCAAAGCGTCTAATTTCCAGGAAACTTTGAACTTCTACTCTAATGTAAATTGTCTTGAATAGAATTTTATCTTTGAACATCTTAAAAAGTATAAGCAAGTACAAGGTTAAGAAAGATTAAAAGAAAGCTCTTCTTGAACAAGTGAGATGACTTATCAAACAGATAGAGGAGATGACATAATCATCATTTGAGGTTTTGCTATTTGGGCCTTGTGCTTTAAGGAGATTATGCCATGCACCTAAGACCTAAAAATGTTTCAAGATTTGTCATTCCATCTGCTACAAGAGGAGTATAAACTAAAATTCCACTTCTTAACCTTATTCTTCATATTTATTTCCTGGAAAAGATCATGAAAATTATTGAGCTCACTTATGGATGTTGCGCAACAAAGGGAATTGAACTAAAGGGCTTTGAATCCTTGAGCCCCACTTTAAAGGAATAACTATACAGTACTAAAGCTAGCCAAAAAAGTCAAGGATTTGAACCATAAGCATAATTTCCAAGTACTGAAGTTGGCAATCACATCCCTTTATTTGTTAGTATTGAAGCTTGCCATCAACTTACCAGTATTGAAGTTGGCCAAGTAGTCAAAGAACTAAAGCCATAACAGAGAGGATGTTGATGCCTCTAAATTTAAAAGATGATGAGTTCTTTGATAAGGTGGTTTGATCTAAGAGCTAAATAGAAGACCTTGATGCAGAAGAAGATTGAAATCACCAAAAGTAGAGTTTTTTTTTTAAAATTTGTTCACGTTTTAATTTATGTCTTTAATTTTTGTTTCTAATTTTTGTTTTTGCTTTTATTTATTGCATAAGAATATATATGAAAATTTTGGGCAGCTAATATATTTTGGAAATACATACAAGTTTTCTTTTGATTTTTGGTTGGAACAAGAACTGGAAGAGAAACTAGATTTTTGATATGCACAAGTAGGAAAAACTTTAGGAATCCTAGTGTTTAAATGACAAACTAGCAATGCTAATGGCATCATAGTTAAAAAATCAAGATGCATGAGTGCACCTAACTAGTGAGAAGAGTAGTCAAACACTAAATTGAGAGTTGAGTGAAAACACCTTAAGGAGCTGCCACTAGTTTTGTTTCAATTCTCTAAAAATTGTCAAACACATGAAAAAGCACGGAAAAGATCAAGGCATGTTCTTTGTTGAATATTCATACCCAGTGTAAGAACCGAGAAATTTAAATAATTAAATAAATAATTATTTAATAAATGCGGGTAGTGGGAGCCTTTATGACATTAAATGTTAACTTTTATGATGTGGAAAAGTATTAGCTCAAGTGGTTGAGAGTACTTGGTTGTGTTGAGAGGACTTGGGTTCGACTCCTATGTATGCCAATTATGTGTTATTTAATTGTATTATTTTTTTATGATATGTTTAAGCGTGATAAGAGAGTATAAATTTCTAGATTTATAGAAATTATAATGAAACATGAATTGGTTAAGTTAGTTGTGCATTTGCTTGAATATTGGAAGTTTATGGGTTTGAACCTTGGCTTAAGCAAAATAACTTCCTTTTTGCTAAAATCAATTTTGGCATGAATGTGAAAGGACACCTAAACCCTAGCTAAAAAGAGGCAGCCAAGAAGGAATGGAAAAACAACTCCTAATAAGCCTTGAATGTCAATTAAATCAACCTTTAAGTGGGAAGACAGTGTATTGGAGTGTACATTTTTGTGTGGGCTGCCTAAGGGAGAGTTTCTGAGCATAAACTTGAACCTAAAGAGAGTAAGTGGGCGTGCTTGGGTGGAGACAAGGCTTGGAATCAAATTGGAATAAAAAAGGGACTCTATAAGAGCATTAGTGCGAAGGAAAATCCAGGTTAAGGGAGTTCCACTTCATGTTTTGATTTTAATCGTATGAATATGTAATGTATGAAATGCTTGAATTGTATGTACTGGCCATGCTAGAATCCCTTTCGTATTTCTGGATTTTTTCAAAAACCATCTGGTGACACATGAATTGCCGCCAGGCAACACATACTGCAAAATCCAATTTTCGGGTTTCCCGATGGACCGCCTAGCGGTGAGACACTGTCCACCAGGCGACGCAGACTGGTTTCTCTAGTTCTCCGCCCTTGTAGATTTTATGTGTTGTTGATGTTGCTTGGACAAATCATTGATGTATACTCGAGTGTATTTTGATGTGATTGGATAACTGTAATTAATTTTCATGATCATGGTATGGATCGTGTATGAAATTAGGGTTAAGGTTCATGTTGGAAATTTGGGGAAAAAAATCGACGTGATTTTTGGTAATTATTAATGTCTTAGTTCATGAAATTGATATTAAAAAAAAGCACGATCTTTGTGGGATGTTAAACATAAAAAGAAAATTATGACAAGACATGTACTGGAATTAGTAACCGGGGGTTTTACGGTGCGAGTAGGTGTTGGAAAATCTGGGATTTTCCCAGAATTTGTATGCACCGCTTGGCGGCTCAAGCATTGCCGCCAAGTGACACACCAGACGCAAGCAGCCATGTGGATTGTTGCTCGTGTTGTGATCTGGGTGTGGTCATCTGGAAAATTTAGTGTAGGATTTAGGAAATGAACATAAAACGTGGGGAGGAAACCTTACATGAGGAATAATTAATGAAATGTGTGAGTGGACAATAAAGGGGGATAATATACATGTAAAGAAATGTTTGGTGTTTAACTGTGATGTTGATACTTGCCCGCTGGGACTGTTTCATGTATTAGTTGTGATGTTGATTTAAGTGGGAGGCCTATTCCATTTAGGATATGAATAAGGATATAATGGAGTGCATAAGGGGTGAAAGGAAGTATGACTTTAATTTGGAAGCTATAGATTGTGTGGCATGATAATTTAATCATAATGTTATGACTAAATAATTTTAAGGGTGTTATGTAATGTGTGTTGAGTGTTTGAGGTTCATTAGAACCTCTACCAATGTACCAAAAACCAGTAGCATTACGCTACTAGTATAGCATCTAGCGACGCGGGACGAGCCGTCAGGCGATAAGAACCAAAACAGTGGCAGTCGCCACTAGATCGTGTAGCGCCTGGCGGTAAGGGAGGCTCCGCCAAGCGGAATTGGCTAACAGAGGTTCTAGGAAAGGCGTGTCGCCTGGCGACACGAGGAGACCGCCAGGCGTTCTAGAACTAAGTTTCGCCTAGCGACGTGAGAGGTGCGCCAGGCGGTTTTAGGTGCAGAGTTGGATCGCGAGGAGGATTTCTACACAGCTTTGGATGAAGGTCATGATGCGATGCTTTGGCTGGGGGCCCAGTTACGAGTGTAACTTGTATTGGGGTAACATGTGGCCACTCGAGGTTGTAGCCTAGTGGTTTGGGAAGTCCAGTGGAGTGTGCGAGATTGTGGCTCGTACGACGAGGTTCCAAAAGATTGCCCTCTTTAGTGCAATTGAATGAGTTTGGTAGTCTGGGACAGCTACAGACTGCAGTTCCTTTTGGGAAACTCCACTTGGTGTCGCAAATTGTGATCGTGGCAATTTATTCCCGCGTGTGGACTATTAGGTGGTGGCCTGTAGTCGGAGGGGCGAGTAGACACTCGTGCAACAAAGATCGATCAATGTACTCATGAAAGGGTGTAGAATCAAGAGGCAAGAATGTTTGGAAGTGGAGGATTGAGGATTTGGGGGCTAACACGGGTTATGGTTATGAAATGCTTTAATTATGTCATGTTGTATTTGTCTTTCTTGTATTTGAGCTCACCCTATCTATGTGTGTTTGGCATTAATCATGTAACTTGTTACATAGGAACATATATGGATGTAGGTGAACACGTGGATGCTTAGAGACGGAGTGGGGCTAGCTATGGGAGTTTTTATATTAATTTTCTTCATGGAAGTTTATGGATTATTTTGTAATGGTTTTATAAATAGTTTATATTTCTAATAATTGAACGCATGGACTTTCGTTATATTTTTTTGGCGCATTGAAACAAGATTTAAATTTCTCGCGTTTTGGGAAAGTACTTAATATTAAATGCAGTTTTTATCATTTTCTTTCTTTTTATTTTTAATAAGTAATTACCGGCTAGGACGTTACACCCAGAGCCAAATACCTACCTTGAATTGAATTTCAATATCCTTTTGAACCTTAAGCTTACAATACACACCTTAGCCTCACAATACACACCTTAGCCCACAAAAGTAAATATCCCACCTTTTCTCATTGATAAGGAGGACAAAAACAGTACATGTGTCGGAATAAAAAGGCAAGGATGGAAGCTAGTTGAAGAATTGCCCAAGGAAAAGAAAAATGTAGTCCAAAGGACTGAGAAAAACAAATCTGGTGCAAAACATAAAAGTGAAAAGAAACAAAAAGGATAGAAAATTGCATCAGAATTGAAATGCATAAAAAGAGGGCAGTAAAATAGAGCTAAGCTTAATTAGGTTGAATGACTCATTATGTGTGCATGCTGGTTTAACTCTTTTTATCAGTGAGTCTTGCTTGTCTTGTAAAACAAAGTTCCTTCACAGCCTAGCCAAGTTACAAACTCTAGAAAGACTTTAGTGATCCATGCTTATTATGTGTACACAATGCTTGAAAATGAGATGCAAAATCAAGTGAAAGCTTGCAAGGTTGTTTGGAGTGTAAAGATACTTAAGCTGGGGAGTGCATTCAATATAAACCAGATAGAAAAACATGAGTGAAAATCCATGTTGGTTCTAAAACTATGAACTGCCATGCGTTGATATTGGTTCAAGAATAGATGGATTCTTTTGTTGCTCCTTTTCTTCCATTCAACATGTTGAAACTAATCCTTTGATAACCAATGAAACTCATTTTACCATTCTATCTTGTTATGCTTTGCTTGAGGACAAGCAAAGAGCAAAAACTAAATAATAAAGCTACCAATATACTTGTTAAATCCTTGTGGATAAGACACTTGTTGATACCACTATGTACCAATACACTTGTTGGGGAATGGTTGTTGTGAAGCAGTCATCAGCGCCACAAGGCTGAACAGTCACTACTAAAAATTCTCATATTACTTGGGAATTTTGTTGCAAATTTGTTAAAAAAATTTGCAAGAAAAGACTTTTTCCTGCTATTTTTTTCTAAGAATTTTAATTGGCAGGTAATTCCTTCGTGGGCAATTATTTCCTACAAAATTATGAAATTCGCAAGTATTTCCTACAAAATTTGTTGCGAAAAGTGTTTTATACAAAATATTTTACAAAAAAATTGGCAGCAATTTCCTGCAGATTTTTTTTCATAACAAAATTTATAAGTATTTCTTACAAAAAAAAAATCTCAAAACAAAATTGCCAAGAAATATGAGTTTTTTTAGTAGTGGGTGGAAACAATTCCCAAAACCTAGTGTTGAGCGGTGTTGAGACAAGTTTGAGTGGTGGCATCATTGACATGTGAAAAAAGATGGGTATTTAATCTGGTTTCTCGCGAGGGTTTGGCTCATTCCTCATTTTGCATGATAGAGAAATACTTTTGGGTGCTCAGAGAGCCTTTTGGAGGTTGCTACGGGTGTTAGGAAGCTCTTCTACTCCTTCTTGGGTCTTCTCCTCCATTCATGGTGATTTTTCCCCTATTGGGGTTGGAGAAGAAAATGGGTTGCAATTTGGAGGTGAAAATGCAAAGGAGAGGCGTAATTGAAGCTTGGAGTAGCATCTAGGTGCCTTGGGAAATAGCCTTCATCTTCTTTATGGCTTCAATTTCTTCTCTATCTTTTTAATTTGTAAACCCTAGGTTCTCCACAATGGAGAGCTAACCATATTTGTTGAAATTAAATGTAACGAATTGAATTCTTGTGTAATGTGTGTTGTTAATACATATAATTTTCCATTTCAAAGTATTTGATTTTCATGCTTAATGCGTGATTTGGTTTGGCCATCCAGGCATGATTTGTGGTTCTTGAGGTGTTGAAAAATGTCTTTTGAACCCAGAACTAAAATTGAAGACCTAATGGACCTTGTATCTATAGATAGAACATGATTCATTAGTAGTAATCTTAAGACTCTTAAACTTAATGCATGGTTGCTTGTTGATGATCCAAGGGATTGGACTTTGATGAGTTATCATAGGCTCAAAGTCACTAGGAATAGGATATGAGTATTCTTGTGAGTTAATTTTGACATGAAATTGAAATTGAGATGTTTGTGAATGCATAAGAATGAAATATAGTCTTGAGAATTGCAAATACTCTATGTTAAATTTATGTTGCACATCAATTGTTTGATAAAATACCAAAAAGATTTTCTTAGTGCTTTTTGTGAACTTGTTGTCTAATTAAGTTCTGAATTGAGAATTGTCATGTATTTTACAAGTCCATGTGGAAAGAATGATAATTATTACTTCCTACATGCAGTCGGTGTACTTGTCATTTTCCACTAAAAAGTATATGGGCTTTTGTGTGAGACACATATAACTAGGGTTTCCTTACCCTAGATCTTCACTAGCTTGCTCTCCAAGCTAGGTTAAACTTCTCCATAGCCATCTCAAAATTAGGGGTGGCAAAATGGGCAAGCCCGGCCCGCCTATGGCCCGCAAAAAACGGGCCGGGTCAGGTTGGCCCGCCACCCAAAAACGAGCTAGATATTGTAGCCCGTCCCGTTTTAGGGTGGGTTGGCGGGCCCGCGGGCTGGCCTATTTTTTTTTTTATTTTTTTTTACTTTTTATAAATTTTTGTTTATAAATCTATTATATATATATATATATAAATTTATTTATATAATATAAAAAAATATTATTTTTTAATTTTTTTAATTATTTTCAATTTTAAACATAAAAAAATAAAGGTTAAAATACTCCGTTGGTCCTCGTTTTGGTTTAGAAATCTCAAATTGGTTTTGTCATACCAACCTCCCCCATACCAACACCCTCTAGCATGTTGATTATCTTAAGTTATGTCATTTCATGAACCATATACAAATGAACGACACCATTTAACCTTGCTAAATTTGCCATATGAGTGGCCCCTTTATCATCACAAAGGAGCTCCAATCTATCTTCTAACACACTCCCACCTCCTACACAATACCACAACTCCTTCAAAGATACGTGTCCTATCTCTTTTAATCTAGCAATAACCTCAAAATATCCCCACGTATCAGGATCACAAAACCACGTGGTTATTTCCCCATCATATTCCAATTTCCCATTACTAATAAAGTGGCCACTATGGTGGACCACCACTTCAAAACTGTCAACAGACATTCTATTTCTACACCTGTATACATTGCCCCAAACGAATTCAAAAATTACAAATCATGCCAACACAGACAACACAGAACCAAACATTCAAATAGGGGACCACAACATTAAAAAACACATACTACAATGCATATACGGTGACCAATTAAAAAATACATTGCAATAGGGGACCACCAATAAAAAAGGAACTCGATGTCGACAATGGAGGGACTAACAACAGTATAAAAGCAATACAACATCATACCCACACAACAAAACATCAAAACCCCAATACAAACCCAAAACCCCAAGACGCGAAAAAACCCTACACATATTCAACTACAACAAGTCGTACTTACCTTCAGACTGGTGCTCAACCACAACCACAACGAACGCTCTGACCTTCGATTGCACTCGCTCTCACCTCCGACAACGATCTACTTCACCTTCGTCCACGCACATGGGGTTCGCAATCCACGCCTCACACTGATTTTGCCAATCCAATCCCTAATTCCCTAATTACATCATTTAGGGTTTTTCAACCACTGTGTTATTTTTAATTCAGTCCACGCAGTCACTGTGCCATTCTGAAAAATAATACATAACGCCACGTCAGAAAATCAAAACCAAGTTAACGTTAAAAAATTTAACATTGTTACTGATTGCCCTGATTTAATACTCAATTACAAAAACGAGGACGAAATTGAGACCAATTAAAATACGAGGACCAATTTGAGATTTCTAAACCAAAACGAGGACCAACGGAGTATTTTAACCAAAAATAAAAAAAGTAAAACAAAAAAACGGGTTGGCAGGCTGGCCTGTTTTGGCCCGCTAAACTGGCGGGCTGGGTTACAATGAGTTGGCGGGCTGAAAATTTCAACCTGGCCCGCCCTTTTTTTGGCGAGCTGGCGGGCCGGCTCGGCGGGCCTGGCCCATTTTGACATCCCTACTAAAAATATGGAAAGTGTGACTTGGCCACCTAGACGTCTCAATTAATTTGTTGACATTCTCACTATTAACCAAAATACATTCTTAATCAAAAGCAAAAACATGTTAGATGAATCATAGTAAATTTAACCAAAATACATTCTCAATCAAATATTACTATGCCTAATGATGTATATTTCTTTTTCTTTTATCAAGTAAAAAGCTAATTAACCAAAGTATATTTTTTATTAATCCTTGTTCAAGTTTTCACCTTTAATCAAAGTATATTCTCAATCAAAATTAAAAACTCTTTGACTCATATGATTGTTATACATATAGATTAAACATTGTTCTAACTAACTACAATGTAAAGATCATTACTTTTACTTGACTTGGTGATAAAAGACATAAATAAATAAAAATCAAAACAATAACCAAAAGAACAATTTTATTCCATCTAACCTCAAAATCTAATTAAGAAATTACAACAAAATCAACCTAGAGGCTTATCAAAGCATGGATGGTAATAATGACATAAAAATAGAAGAAAATAAAGGGGAGGACATGAAAGAAGAGGGAAAGTTCAAAATATCTTAATGTTCCTAAACTCTCTTAATGTGTTTTCTTAAGTATCTTTATATAGAAATTTGGCTAGACTTCTTTCTGTCTTTTCTATTATTGTAATCTTTTTTCTGATAATGCAATTTCCTCTAATTATCTTCTAAATAAATCCAATATCTTCAATGTAACGTCCCATTTAATAAATAACTTACTTAAAGGACACGTCAAACAATATAATAATACGAGCAAAGATACGGAGTAAAGACTTACTCCTTAAAGATATCCAAGAGTTATAAAAGGAAAGTCATGAGGCACACCACGATGCCAAATACAAGACTAGATACAGGTTCTAATGTAACCAGAAACACAGTATTAATCAATATAATATAGGGGTCATAGCCCTAGCAAAAGACATAGAGAGCAGAGCCCAAGTCCAGTCAACTAAGTAGTGGGACCTCCATCACCCTGATGACCACGGGTAGTTCTCGCATTTGCTCACATCAACAAGTTGATGATCATTGCAAAAAGAGAAGAACCACACATATAGAACACACAACAAAAAACAAAAGGGTAAGTTAGAGCCACAAAGAATAGTTTTATCATGCAATCAGATATACTTTCACAGTCAAATATACATCACCACAAGAATCAGTCCGCTCTAAGTGAGACTAATTAACTCCTTAGAGTGTCAGGATGCAACCTTACCTTGAATCCTTACCAAATTATATAGATGGGGCACCACCATGAACACCCACTAACAGGGGTCATGGAATTACGTCCCGACCACTAAAGCACGACCCTGAAATCTCACCTAGAGATTTCAAGGAATTACGTACTGACCACATGCCAAACATACTCAATCAATCAAGTCATATTTATCAGGCACGTAAATCACACGCCAACCTTTATAACCAGTCCTCATTTATTTTCCATGTTGAATCCACACCAACTCATCCTTCCCAATTCATGAACATAATAATGTATTTCATTCCAACGCCATGCCACTTAAATTACCAACCATCTCATTTGTTTTACATTTCAAGATCACACTAACTCATCAACCCAAATTCATACCCACAGATTTTTCATGCATAATCACACGTATCATACTTTAAATAAAACGAATCAACCAAACAAACAACTAATCACAACCACGTGAGGAGAACAACATGGCCTGCAGCGTATCTCGCTCAAGCTAGACGCCTTCGCTTAGGCGAGAAGAGTTCCCTCGCTCAAGCTGCAGGCCCTCGCTTAGGCGAGATCACGATAGAGGCCTGGGAGGTTTTTCACATGCTCGCTTAGGCGAGCCCTACTCACCTGAGCGAGACCATCCCTCGCCCAAATGTGAGGTTCCTCGCCTGGGCTAAGACAGCAGCAGCACACCATGGCTTCCACTCGTTCTCACTTAGGCAAGCGTCTCTCGCTTGAGCGAGATAGTGCCTCGCTTAAAACAAGAGCTCTCCGCCTGAGCGAGAGTTCGAGTGTAACCCTAGCCTACTTCTGCATGTCTCGCCTGGGCGAGTCAATCTCACTTGGGCGAGAGTAACAGGTCTTGCCATTGTTCTCCCTGCAGCATCCAAAGTTTCGCACCCAAACAACAATACAAGCAATCTAACAGTTCATACACAACACACCAGCTATAAATCATGAAACAAGGCAAGATAAACATCAATCGCATTAACGAAGAGGTTCTAGCTTCCCTTACCTGGAATAGCTAAAAATGCCTCGACTCCAAACAGTGGCACGACAACTCTAAGAACGGACTTGTGAACTGAATAAGATAGGGGAACAAAGTTAGGAACTGAGCTTACTACAAAACCCTACTATAAATACAAAAATAGGCCTAGAGAGGGGAAGCCTGATCTGAGGAATGACTTACGTAGAGTGGAAACCTGGCTTGAGCTAGCTTGAAGAAGGTTGATGGTTAAACCCTAGCAGAGCTCTGAAAGGAAAAGGGGAGCGTATGAGGGACTGATTGCCAAAAGTGAGATCTGAATGGGAGACCTTGGCAGCTTTAGGGGCCTAAGCACCCTAAGGGCCAACCCTTAGGTCCAACAGATTAAAGGCCAGCCTTTAAAACTTTAGGGCAGAAAACTAGACCTTACATTCAATATGTATTTGACTTCTATAGAGATTTAAAAATTAAGATCTTGTCAAATTTAAAAAATTTAGCAACTATTATCTTTTAATATTTTCTGGTATAATTATAAAATATATTTATTTAAAAATATCAAATAAATTATTTAAATATATTTTCACTAAATTGTATTTTATCATAAATATTATTGAATTATCAAAGCCTTTTTGTGAAAAAATATAAAAAAAACTGCAAGGTTCGATTTTTGTTGTCTATTCCCTCTTTCTGACTTAGCGAATTTCAGTTGGCTTAACCAAACTCACTTTTGCATACTTTTGTTGCTTTCTTCATGCTATACTTAATTTGATTTCTTGTATCCAGTTAATCCATGGGCTTAAATTTAGTTTAAAATGAATAAAAACACTTCAAAATATCCAAATAATTAAAAAATTATTTTTAACATATTTTTTTATCTCAAGCTCATTTAACTATCTTAGAATAAATTCTAATTAAAATAATATTTTAATCACAAAAACCAATTAAGAGATCTAGATTGAAATTAAATAAGAACATAAATATGCGTTCATCAAATTAAAATTGACAATAGAATTTTTCATATTTATAGGTTTTTTTTCTGTAAATGCTTTTGTAGAATTCTAGAAATCCACTAAACCTCGTTTCTTTTAATTTTTTTTAAAGAAAACTCCCAGAGAAGCTATGAAATATAGAAAATTATAACAATCCAAAATCTAATTTGGTTGATTGATGCATAAATAATCTATAAAAAAGTTTTACTGGTTGACTACAATTAAATAGAATCAACCTATTACAAGTTACTTAAATTGATATTTCAATAAAGAAAAATATGTAAAATAAATTGTCTGGTGTGCTTTTTCTTTTCAACAAATAATGGTCAAAACCAAAATGTAGGTTAGAAAAAGAAAGAAGGTGTTGAATGAAATAACTTAGTAAATAGCTAAAAGTGAGGGTCAATGAATAAGTGATCTCATCAAAATTAGTTTCTTCAAACAAGAAGACAATGAATGTTCTAGAGAGTCAACGCAAAACAATTTTTCTTCTGACGTTATCAACCACAAATCTTAGCCATTCAGTCACCCTGGTCAAGGTTTAGTATCACACATAAGTATAAATATGAAGTCCGTATCAAATAAAAATAAATAAGTTGAAAACTACATAAAAATCCACAAATACAATATATTAAGGTTTTAAATTAAATGCGTTATCAATTTCATTTGTGTTTTAGCTCATCTTCAAAGAGATATCACTAATGTTTTACCAGCTCAAATTTTCGAAAGTGCTTAATCAGGTCAATTTATATAATTTGGTATATAAATTTGGTAAATTAAGGATAAATTATAAAAATTATTTATACCACAATATTTCAAATAAATCTGTGTAGCTAGCCATATCCTGAGATTTTGGATTCTTATTGTTCTCAAATGCAATTTCTCACACTCAAATATTTCTCCCAAGGTCAGTTCACACTGATTATATATACCATTTGCATTGTTGATTTTTGTTTTTTGAGAGCAGCATAACCAATATTTAAAACACTGGTTTGTATGTTAATTAATAAAGGTATATATACATTATCATTTTATACGTAAATATTGTAATTTATGAATTGTTATGATCAAAATAAAAGCATTTTAATTGTTATCTAAACTTTTAATATTTTTCTTAAAATAGATAAAAGACACACACTTATTTTCTTTTGTATTTACTATCTATCTTCTATTTCTTTTCCACCGATTATCGTCATAGTTTCGTCTTTAAAAATATTTCAGAGGCTTAAAAGGTTTCAATTTTGACGGTTATTAAACGTACTGGAATAGATATTATAGTTTTTGTTATTCTCTATTTTATAGCATTGTAATAATAATAATAATAATAATAAATAAATAAATAAATAAATAAATTACACAATTTTAATTAGGAGACAAGCCATAAAAAAAACTATATAAATTAAACTTTGTTTATATTATAAATCAAATGAGTGGTAAAAAAGAATGATAATATAGGTTATGAAAAGACAAAATTTAAAAGAGATATGAAATAAGGAAATTAGAAATTAGAGAGAAAACAAAAGTTTAAATCAACGCCATGATTCGGTAGCTTTATAATTTTTCTAGAGTGAATCTGATTTCCCAATTAAAAGAATGTTTCAGCTGGTTTTGGTAACAGTTGTGATTGTAACATTGTAATAATAATAATAATAATAATAATAATAATAATAATAATAATAATAATAATAATAATAATAATAATAATAATAATAATAATAATAATTAATATTATTATAATTATAATTATAATTATAATAACGATAAAAATAAAAATAAAAATAAAAATAACAACAATAATAATAACAATAATGATAATAATAAATAAATAAATTACATAATAATAATAAATTAATTAATTAATTAAGTATGTCCAGATATAAAAAACATAAGGATTATCATTGAGATAGTTAAAAATAAATTTTACTTGAAAGAAAATGTATTTAAGTTTGAAGAGGAAACTGTCGAAGTTAAAATATAAATTTAAATTTCACATCATATAAATATATAAAAAATGAAAATTTACATATTTAGTATTTTAAAGTTTTGTATTGGAAATGATTTATTAGTTTTTTCATAGACATAATCTCATAGCATGAACCATTTCTTAGAAGTGTGGATAAAAAGATGAAAGTGGGAACATTTCTTAAGAGGGAAGAAGAGGAAACGAAAGTGGGAATGGTGATCCTAAAACTAGAACGACAGAAACTAAGGCAGACATCGAAATTGCAGCGTCAAACTCTAATTTCAAACATTTTGGCGACCATATATGTCTCTAGATACACTGAACAGCTCCTGCTCATCGCCCATTCTTTGTCTCTTTCAACACCCACACGTCCTTATAAACTTTTAGATAAATACTTTTAAAATAAAAAAATAAAAAAGGATTTTTTTTATAAATTAAGAGTTAAATAACAATTTAAAAATTACATAAAAAAGTTTTTGCAAATAAATTTATTTGTCTGGTTGGAAAAACTACAAGATATTCTAAGAAAGAAATGCAAAAGAAAAAAAAAAGAGTAAACAAACTATTTTATAAATAACAATTCAACTATGCATAAAATAATTTTTAAATTTTCATTTTACAGTTTTTCTAACTTTTAGTTCATTTTTGTTTAACTAATAAAAATAATAATTTGAATTTTTTTTTATATAAAAAGGTTTTCTGGACTTTTTATGTAAACTTTATTTATAAATTAATTGTAATTTATGAAAAAAAACATTTTAATTAATTTTATTTTCTTTTTTGAAGGTGTTTGTGATTCTTTTACAAACATTTCTTAATTATTCTTCCAAGGAATACTTTTTTAATGTGATTGTAATGTCTTATTTAACAGTTATATTATATTATTTGTTTTGAAAACATACACACTTATATATAGTATATTTATAATTTTTTCTTTAAATATATTTTTATAATAAAATTCATAAATTTATAAGGAAAAAAATATATATATATATATATATATATATATATATATAAAATAAAAAGATTATTGATATTCAAATTCAATTCTTTTGGTATTAAATTAGACTCAGATGTTTTGTATTATATCAACTCTTAAACATATAGAATTACATCTCATAAACTAAGTCCTCTTCATATATGGTAACATAATTTCCTTTCATCTACGATATATGTTTCTTTTTTTATAATGCATCTCTACTAGATTATAGAGACATTAATTAACTTTTACCTTTTGATATTTTCTTCTTTATTAGTCCAATATTAGCACATTTTCAATAACTTTATTTCTGAAATCCTCATTCAATACACATTGTAACATCTCATTTAATTTATAAACGTAATTAAAGAAACGTTACACATAGAGAGTATATCAACACAGTCCTAGGGTCTTTAACGTCACCCCTACAAAACTAGGCACACCACGATGCCAACGGAACAGTTGAAAGGTCTAACAAAAGAAGTAGAGTACTAAGCAAAAAATGATACATGGGCCTAAGCCCTAAAGAAACCCATCAAGGAACAAGATCCAGTCTATGCGGACTATGCAGCGGAACTATCACCACCCTGTTGCCCACGGGTGTTCCTCGCATCTGCTCACACCAATAAGTTGATGATCATCGCAAGAGAGAGTACCACACAGCAGAGCACACAACAACAAAAGTAGGGTAAGCTAAAGTACAAAAGATTTCATCCATCCGATCATATATAATTTCACAATATCATACACTCAATTCAACCAAGCATGTTACGACTTGTCAGGCAATACACTACGACTCGACTCAACTCATCCGGATACGTATAACCAGGTCGGATTCAGCGGATGCTTGCACTTGTGGTGGATATCTCTGCTCACCCCCGAGCTGCTCACCCCTGAGCTATGTGTTGCAAGTGTTATAATGAAACAATTTCCTTCACCACAAGGTTAGCCCTTAATGGATTTCAGGCCTCCTGCTACTCTCACCACAAGAGTCAGTCTGCTCTAAATGAGACTAACTGACTCCTTAGAGTGTCAGGATGTGATTCTTTCCTTGAATCCTTACCTAGTTATACAGATGGGGCACCACCATGGGCACCCACTAACAGGGGCCATGGAATTACGTCCCGACCACTGAAGCACAACCCTGAAAGTCTCACCTAGAGACCCCAAGGAATTATGCACTGACACAAGCAAAAATATGATTACACAGTCAAATAGTATTCACCATGCAAGGATATATCCAGTATGTCAACCTTTAAAGCCAATGCCTTTCACGTTTCCAAACCCAACTTATTCCAACTCATCATAATCCATCCATGTACATAAGATCCAACTCATCTTGTTATCATGCCACTTTAATAATACTCATCTCATTTAGTTCACATGCCAATTTTCATATCAAACTCATCATCTACAATTCATGAATCATGCCAAGCATACATAATACTCCATTATATACATGTTTCTCATCATAACATTCATACCTAAACCAATACCAATCATCCAAGAACAAACAAGCATCCAAACAGCACCCTGTCTCGCCCAACCCCTCGCTCAGGCTGAAGGGTCTCGCTCAGGCGAGACGTGCTCGCTCAGGCGAGACGTGCTCGCTCAGGAAAACCACGCAGGATCTGGCTTAGGTGAGACCCCTCTCGCCTGGGCGAGATACTCGCTCGCTCAAAAATAATGAACGGGTCGCCTGGGCAACCACTCGCGTAATAGGGTCTGGGCGAGTCTCTGTTCATCTCGCCTAGGCGAGACGGGCTCGCTTGGGCGAGATTAGCAGGTCTCGCCACTGTTTTCCTGCAACAGTTACCCACGCCAGTCCAAACCACGGATATTCATACATTCACAGTTATTACAACATCAAACCATTCACATGACCTCAAAACAATAGTTACATGACAAGACAGAAACGAAACACGAGAGTGAGCTAGAGCTTCCCTACCTGGAAAAAGTTAGCGGAGACCTCGACGGCACTACAGCGAGCACTACAGCTCTATGTATGAACTAGAGAGCTAAAAACAATAGAGAAACAGAACCAAGGGTGGGTCGTTACGAAGCCCTAACTAGAAAAATGCCAAGGAAAACAATGGAAATCATACGAGCTAGGAAGGGGTACTTACGCGGAGTAGGAACTGGGTTTGGAGTTAGCTCAACGTGGACCTTAGGACAAACCTTAGCAGAACGGGAAGGAAAGGTGACGGCTGTTGAGTTTTCTACAAGTGTGGAAAGTGTAAGTTAGGGCAACCTAAAAATGTTTTATCAATTGGGCCCGCCCTAGGCCCAATTATAAGGGACAACCCTTTACTTTAGGGCAGAAAATAATAGGGCAACTTTAATGGGCCTTACACACATTCTACAATAGTCTTAATACAATATTTTCTTCTTGAAAATAAATACATTCACATAATACATATATACCATATCAACGTACCATAATAGATTATGATGCATGTTTTGACTCTATTCGACCTTACTAACATACAATTCAACACTAGATTAAGTTAGTGTAATCACATATTATTTTATGTTTTTGATTGATAAAATATCATTTTGTTTATTTATATTATTTATAATTGTAGTAACATTTTGATAACATGATGAAATTTTAAAAACTATTATAATATTAATTATATGAGGAAACAGTACGAAATTAATTTAAAAATAGATAACTTAAAAAAATTAAAATTGAAAATAATATACAAAAACGTAAAAGAATGATTATAATAATAAAACTATATACTAGATTGACATTATATGAGAATATAAAAGAATTTAATAGAAAAAAGGATTACTGAATGCATTGATTGTTGTTGGCGTACTGAAAAAGAAAAAGAAACTATAACTCTTCTTCTGCTGCATTTCGAAAGTCGTGCATTTGCCAGGTTCCATAAATCCATGAAAGTGCAATGCAATGTTTGATAAATCTGGGAGATGCAACTTCAACAACACAGTACAAACTCCTTTTCTCTCTCTCACTCTCTCACGTCACCTAAGTAACACAAACAACACGCATCAAATCAACTTTTGCAGCTTTTATTCCTTATTTTCTTAATATGTCATGCAACAAATAATTCTAAAAGAGTTTCTGATTCTTTCAGACATAAGTAAATCTTCTTTTTCATAAGAGGTTAAATGATTTTTTTTTTCATTTCTGTGAGATTTATTTAATGTAATTATTGTTTAAAAAAGTTAATGTAGTTATTTTTGTTATATTTATGTTGAGGGTAAGGGTTATATGAGATGAATGTAGTTATTTTTGTTATATTAATGTTGATTATATAAGAAGAATTTAAAAATAAAAAATTCTTGAATTTTTGTAATGTCATTTAATGATTTATATTATCATCTAGTTTTGACTCCAAGATAGAAATAATATTGTTAGGTTAATAAAATTATTTAAAATATATTATTTATTTTGGAGTTTAAAGTTTTATTTTTAAATTTTTAAATGTTAAAGAAGAAATATGTATTTAAGTTATCATGATACGAGAATATTAAATATATTGAAATAATATTCTCGGTCGAAATTTAAAGGGAATGAAAATTCATCTCTTTATAGAAGTTCAAATGAATAAGGTTTCAATTTTTTTTTGACACAATGAGTTCTGCGTTTAGAATCCTTTTTTTTTAAATCAATCCAGTCAAGATTAATCATAATATTCGATTTATTATCTATTCTAAAATTTAAAACTATTATAATTTTTCCTTGCAAAACGTTTAAAAGAATTAAAAATATTTAAATTATCTTGAATCTTTGTTTAAAATAATATAAAACTATTAAATTTATCATAACATACTTATATACTCACTCAACAATATCTACATGAATATAATAGAAAACATTATATTAATTTTTGATATAAAATTAAAAAATCATATTAAATAAACTTTTGTGATATGGAGATCAAATACCTGTTAAACCTTTTCATAATAACTAAAAGAAATAGTGAGTAATTTTTCATATTTTAGTTTACATTGCCGACTGTTATGTTTGTCACATACGATTATGTTGGTTATGATTAAACATGGTTTTCGTGTGGACCCACTGTGGTCATAAATTTCTCATAATGCGTTTCAATGAGGAGTCCTTCTCACAAGATACTTTCCCAAAACAAAAATCCAATACTTTTTATTTAGTATCGTATTTGTACTGTCTTCAAGACCAATTTTAATTATTGGTTCAAAAAAAATTATAATTATGAAAAATAATATTTTTTATAGCATTTTAAATTACAATTTGATCATTCTTAACCCAATAAGATCATAAAGCTGTTTTCCTTGAGACATGACTTTTATATTAATACGTGTATCCAATCACATATTTTTGGTATATACTTTTCTATTCACACATGATCATATATTATATGGCCAATTCCAATAGTATATGATTGGATAAACAAAACCGAATTAATTTCGATTATTCAATTTCGCTTATAAAAAAAGTTGATGTCTCAAATTTAACTTATTTAATTAAAAACTTGAATTTAACTTGTTAAAACAATATATATTAAGTTTGAGTTTCATTTTTTAGCTCATTTATAATTTAACTACTTTTGTTTAATGATTTTTTTAAAAATTATCTTTAAATTTTATCAATATAGAATCTACAAATGATTTTAATATTAATATGTAAGATCAAAATTTAATAAAATAATACTACTAAAATAAAACATCAAATAGTCAATAATAAAAAACAAATAATTCATCGAATAGAATATACTTTTACAATTATCTAAAACATAACCATAGTAACATGACCTGTACATATATACAACTCAAGAAAACTAAAGAATTGAAATGAATAATATAAATTTTCTCAAAAGATACTACAAAAAGAAGAGACTCTAGTCTAAGAACTTGACAACTACTTCATTTCCTTAAGGTAGCTCAACACTTATTTTTTTATCTACTCACACCAATGAAAGTGATCATTGCCAAAGAAAACAACCATAAAACGCAACAACAAAATAAGAGAGTAACCTAATATGCAAAATAGTCATCATATATCCTTAATTTAGCTTATATTATCCTACCAAGAATTTACAAAGACATACAATTACAAACAATTAAAGATATTCTAGATTCAATTATCCGAATATATGCATTGAGTTTGGATTCATCGGAGATAGACACTTGTAGTGACCTTTACTGCTCTGTAGAGTCATTGCCAATGAGTTTTACCCTACCACACATAAGGTTAGTCCTCCCATCATCATGAGAACCCTAGAACCGTTCAAAGACTATGACCTCTTAGTACTCTCACCACCTAACCCATTATACTCTACATGAGTGTGGATGGTTAGTAAAGTGTCAAGATAGTTCTATTCATAAATCCATACTACAATGCATACTATAAAGAATCACAACTAGTGGAATTTCCTCTTATTGAATTTCTTGCATTATATCCACTCATACCTTTTCTAAAAATCTTTGGAAACCAATAATATCTGTAATCAAAACTAGAAAAATATGAAACAGAACCAGTAGCAGAGACTTGCGCTCGGTGATACTAGCACTTAGTGATACCTAAGGCGTGCCTAGCATTGACATCACAATGGCTCACTTTCCATCGATCACCCAACAACCTAGGTTGGTGCCTAGTGCTGGTGACCCCTAGAGCTTTCTATGATGAGAACGCCCAATAGTGCAAACAAATTCCTAATGTTAGAGGCAATTGGAACCCCTAGAACAAGCACGCCCAACAATAGAAACCACCGCCCAACGCCCTACATAAAACTTGCTCTCTAACTTAAATTTTTATATTGACACCCAACACCCCCTAGTCATGCCTAGTGCCATGATAGCAAATTTATGAATGGCAAAGTTTTACTTGCTCAACTGCTTAAATTGGTACTTTTCACCCTTTTCTTATTTTTAGCTATTTCAGAAACACTTATTAACTAATACCAATTGGTTCAATTATTTAATCTGGAACTCTCTCATTCACTTAACATGAAAAACAACCAACAAATCACCATAACATATTTGAGCACATATTACATACACATATTTATAACAAATTCAACAACACAAATCAACAAGATTGAAGCAAGCAATAATTCAAACTCAAAGTTTTATCACATTCCATTTACGGTCAACAATTTGAATAACAACCAAATGTAAAAGAAATAAAATTAGCTTCCCTCACCTATAAGACAGTTCTAACAACTCCTAACACACCAAAGCACCTTACACTCCATAGGATGTTTTATATACACATAGAAGCATCATAAGAATGATCAGATCATACCATTATGATCACTAGTCTACATAGACTCATATTGATGACTCTAAGGTCACATGCTAATCAAAATATAGCAAAACAATATTCACATGAACTCAAATAACAACAATTCTCCAATTTTTCCTTCAAAAATTCAAACAACCCTAAAAAACATACCTTTCTTATCACAAGTGAATACCTTAATTAGCAATTTGACGATATGTGCTCAAGTGACTCACCCTTGCACTTGCAATCGCAATCACACTTCACATAGATTTGTGGTATGCTTGTGCATTGGTGAACAATGTGAAAACACACCACACCACGACCTAGTTCGTAGAGTCCAACAATAAGAAAACAACTGTGAGAAGAATGTGATTCAAATTTACATGTCATTTGTTATTTTAAAATGTAAACCACACATGTAAAATAAAAAAAATATCCACGTCATCTTCTCCATTATACAAGTCCTCATAAACTTAACACCATTTAACTTAACACCATTCAAAATGGATGATATATTCCTAACATTTCAAAAGTATAAGAATGTTTTTTATATAAACTTTTAAAAGTATACTAGCGTACACACATGCTGTCGCACCTGTGTGTACCATTTTTTTTAAATATACATGATATTATATTAGTAGGTGATGATAATGTAATGTTATTAAGTTATAATATATAAAATAAAATTATATTTATTAAAAATAAAGTAAAATATATTAGAAAAGGTGAGAGAATAACTGTTGATAAATAGAGAAAAAGAGAAGAACAGAGATAAACGATTTTATAAAAAATTTTGTAAAAGTAATGGTCAATTTTAAAATTTTTTATAAATAATTATATTTTAAAGGATAAAATTGGTATTTTAAAATGTGGACACAATAGAGGAAATCCTCTTTATATATTGTTATAGATAAATTCTGTATAGTATGGCCTACCGCCGGACCACCGGACCATCGGTCAGGCGGACCAAGGACCATCGGTCAGGTGGACCCTCATTTATGAAGACAACCGACAGGATGCACGACCCATCGGTCGGGCGGCCACACCAAAATCGGGATCAATAATTAGGTTTAAAACGCAATTGGGCCATGATTAAGAAACCCTAATCACAGGCCCAAACCAAAAACTATAAATAGAAGCCCAAGGTAGGTTGGTAAGCACCTTCAACTCGTATTTTATTACAGCATTTACTGCTACCTACCGATCGGTCTTAAACTGACTTAAGCATCGAAGCCTTTTAAACAGGTACCCCGATCACCCGAGCAGCCGAACGGGAGGAGAGCCGAGCTACGGAGGGAAATGCAGGACCTGGATGTTAACTGTGGGCGGATCCGAGAAGAGCTTGACTGGACGACCGAGCGGCAAGAGAAAGAACTGTATAAGCTCGTTAAGGAGGACGTCAAACAAGAGGAGGAAAAAGGTAATTTAAGTGTTGATTGTAGGTGCTTGGTCCCTACACCTGAAACATTTTGGCACCCACCGTGGGGTCGAGCAGTGATGGGCCGATAGGCCGAGCAGTCATCTATAGACCTTATACCCTTATGGTGACCACAAGAAATAGGACCAGTAACGCTGACGAAGGAGGATGGCCGATGATCAAGTTGACACCAGGGCAATGATCAGTGCTTTGCAGCAGAGGATAGAAGATGGGCCGATAGGCCGACCGGGGATCCCTACGGGACCCAAACTAAGCCTGGCGCTAGAAGTAGGAGGAATGGCCGACGATAAAGTTGACACCAGGGCGATGATCAGCGCTTTGCAGCAGAGGATGGAAGATAGGCCAATAGGCCGACCGAGGCTCCCTACGGGACCCGAACCAAGCCTGTTCGATCAAAGGGCGAGCTTTCTCGAAAGCCCCGTTCGAACAGCACCGACCCAAGCGGTCAAACGAAACCCCGATAGGGTATAAGTGACACGTGCTGTCAAAAGGAACGCCCTTACAGGGCATTCCACTAACTTAGCTAAAAATAGCTTTTCAATGCCGATGGGCCGATGGGCCGCTAGGCCGACCGAGGCTCCTTACGGGACCCGAACCAAGCCTGTTCGATCAAAGGGCGAGTTTCCTAGAAAGCCCCGTTCGAACAAGACCGACCCAAGCGGTCAAACGAAACCCCGATAGGGTATAAGTGACACGCGCTGTCAAAAGGAACGCCCTTACAGGGCATTCCACTAACTTAGCTAAAAATAGCTTTTCAATGCCGATGGGCCGATGGGCCACTAGGCCGACCGAGGCTCCCTACGGGACCCGAACCAAGCCTGTTCGATCAAAGGGCGAGTTTCCTCGAAAGCCCCGTTCGAACAAGACCGACCCAAGCGGTCAAACGAAACCCCGATAGGGTATAAGTGACACGCGTTGTCAAAAGGAACGCCCCTACAGGGCATTCCACTAACTTAGCTAAAAATAGCTTTCCAATGCCGATGGGCCGCTAGGCCGACCGAGGCTCCCTACAGGACCCGAACCAAGCCTGTTCGATCAAAGGGCGAGCTTCCTCGAAAGCCCCGTTCGAACAGGACCGACCCAAGCGGTCAAACGAAACCCCGATAGGGTGTAAGTGACACGCGTTGTCAAGAGGAACGCCCCTACAGGGCTTTCCACTAACTTAGCTAAAAATAGCTTTTCAATGCGGATGGGTCGATGGGCCGCTAGGCCGACTGAGGCTCCCTACGGGACCCGAACCAAGCCTGTTCGATCAAAGGGCGAGCTTCCTCGAAAGCCTCGTTCGAACAGGACCGACCCAAGCGGTCAAACGAAACCCCGATAGGGTGTAAGTGACACGCGTTGTCAAGAGGAACGCCCCTATAGGGCTTTCCACTAACTTAGCTAAAAATAACTTTTCAATGCCGATGGGCCGACCGAGGCTCCCTACGGGATCCAAACCAAGCTTGTTCGATCAAGGGATGAGCTTTCTGAAAGCCCCATGTGAACAGAACCGACCCAAGCGGTCGAACGGAAGCCCGATAGGGTATAAGTGACATGTGTTGTCAAAACGAATGCCCCTACGCGAGCTGATTAACAAATAAATAACCAAAGTGAGGCAAACACGTAAGTTGATCGTCATCAACAAAGAATCCTATCATTTCACTGTGCCTCGATCGGGCTTTTTGATAAACCCTTTTCGCTTCATCTCTAACATTGCTCAAGGCTTGGAGGGCTTGTGTATAGTATGGCCTACCGCCGGACCACCGGACCATCGGTCAGGCGGACCAAGGACCATCGGTCAGGTGGACCCTCATTTATGAAGACAACCGACAGGATGCACGACCCATCGGTCGGGCGGCCACACCAAAACCGGGATCAATAATCAGGTTTAAAACGCAATTGGGCCATGATTAAGAAACCCTAATCACAAGCCCAAACCAAAAACTATAAATAGAAGCCCAAGGTAGGTTGGTAAGCACCTTCAACTCGCATTTTATTACAACATTTACTGCTACCTACCGATCAGTCTTAAACTGACTTAAGCATCAAAGCCTTTTAGACAGGTACCCCGATCGCCCGACCAGCCGAACGAGAGGAGAGCCGAGCTACGGAGGAAAATGCAGGACCTGGATGTTAACTGTGGGCGGATCCAAGAAGAGCTTGACTGGACGACCGAGCGGCAAGAGAAAGAACTGTATAAGCTCGTTAAGGAGGACGTCAGACAAGAGGAGAAAAAAGGTAATTTAAGTGTTGATTGTAAGTGCTTGGTCCCTACACCCGAAACAAATTCCAATTTGACATAAAAGTACAAAGACTAGAAATATACTTAACCCTTAAAAGTGATCATCGTATTAGAAATATTATTTATTATAAAATTAGAAATTTTATTATAATTTTATTTTAAAATATGTTTCAAAATATTAAAAAGAAAAACATATTTAAATTATTTTTATCCACTACTGCTAAAAATGTGAGACTATTATATTATATGAGATATAAACTATTATAGATGAGGAATGAGAAATAAACTCAGAAAAAGAAAGAATAGCTTAGCACGAAAGTAATGTGGTCATGGTCATACAGAATAAATGTGGCTCCACTGGTCAGCGTGACGATACGTAGACGCAATGGGAACGAAGCCCAGACAAATTACTCCATCACACACACAAATCAACGTTTCCGCGTAGACAGATCACACTCCGTTTAGCAACTGTGAACCTCTCTCACAAAAATATATATAAATATTTAATCTTTTAAATATATATAATAAGTGGGAAACCAAATTTTGTAATATTAAAAATAATCCAAGGTTGCTCGTCCAAATATGAAAGTGGATAAGCGTTATTTTATATCCAAAACATGTCCCACGAGAGGGTCACTTTGGATTTTCATCATTATCAATTCATCACCATAATTGAAAGAGGATGTGTTTAAATAAAATGCTATATAATATAACTGGAAAAACATCTAAACGGGTGTGATTATATTAGATTATATATGTTAGATTAGATTAATTATAAATTTTTTGCAACTTTTAAGAAAATATTAATTTACTTCGAATCTACCTTTTCATCAGACATGTTATTAGGAGCCTTATTTGCATTACGACACGTTGTTTTATTTTGTACTTTGTATTTTCCGAAAGGAATATTAAACTACATATGTTTGTTGTTTTATTATCTGAAATAGGAACACAAAAAATAAACCATGACTGTTGTAATTCTCTTTTTCTTTTCTTTCTCAAATACTATATTTTCAGAGTTTGACTGTTCTTAAACAAACATATTAAGTAATGTTGCCAAACTTTTTTAGTTGTTCAAAATAAACAGCATATCACGTTGATTAATATTTAATAACTGTGTTATGAAATTATGTGAACTAATTAACCGTAACAGAGCTAGAAAAAAAAAAAGAAACATGTCGAGCAAAGCAAATCTCTCTTTTTCCTCTTAAACGCGATTTACAACACAACTGTCTCGTCTCGTGTTCCCACCACCCCATATATAACCCTTTCTTTTCTCTTCTTTTCTCTCTCTCTCTCTCTCTTCCCAAAGAAAAATCCATCTTTTTTCTGTGTGATCAGAGGGGTAACAACGATTGCTTCTTCAATTCTTTCTAGAATATAACTTGGATTCGATCAAGTCACGCACTTTTCTTCGATTTGAATGGAGGGTCATCATCTCCATCGCCACCATGGGCAACAACAACAACCACAGCAACAAAGGCTTCCGCCTCAGAATACGAGTGCCAACGTGGATGCGTCTGATAGGTTTCCCCAATGGAGTATCCAAGAGACTAAGGAGTTTCTCGTGATTCGTGCAGAGCTGGATCAGACTTTCATGGAGACTAAGAGGAACAAGCAGTTATGGGAGGTGATCTCAACGAGAATGAAGGAAAAGGGTTACCATAGAAGTGCAGAGCAGTGCAAGTGCAAGTGGAAAAACCTCGTTACTCGCTACAAGGTATATTTCTTCATTCATCTAACTCATACAAGAAAGCATAAAAAATCCATGTCTTACACAGATTAATAAGAGTCTAAATACTTCAAATCTTGCCTATATTTATACATATACATATATATACATATATCAGCTTCATGGTACTTCTGAAAATTTGAAGATTTAGGTGTTGTTATTCAGATACTTGGTGAGTTTAAACTCATTTTAACTGTTGACTCAAAGGAAAATAACTGTAGTAAAATGCTTATAGTTTTCTGGGTGTCACAAGAACTATATTAAATTAACATTTTTTCTCTCGTGATAAAGATGGGAATTTATTAAAAACTAACACGAGCTTAACAGATTTCAATAAAATAGTTGTGAAGGGTGTTTGAATAAGTTCTAACTGGTGTTAGTTGTTGTAAGGTTTATTTTCACATAAACTAAATGGTATATATCTTCGTTTTTGAGACGTGAAGGGGTTTGAAACAATGGAGCAAGAAGCGACGAGGCAGCAATTCCCATTTTACAATGAGTTCAATGCGATTTTCACGGCAAGGATGCAGAGAATGCTGTGGGCTGAAGCTGAGGGTGGGTCAAAGAAGAACAAGGGGACGCAGCTTTCATCCGATGAAGAAGAAGATGGCAATGAAGAGAGTGCAGAAGCTGGTGGTGGAAGAAAGAAGAAAAAGGCAAAGATAGCAGGAAGTGGTGGTGGTGGTGGTAGTTTGAACAGTTTGAAAGAGATTCTGGAGGAGTTCATGAGGCAACAGATGCAGATAGAAGCACAGTGGATGGAAGCATTTGAGGCAAGGGAAAACGAGAGGAGGTTGAAGGAGATGGAGTGGAGGCAAGCCATGGAAGTGTTGGAGAATGAGAGGATAATGATGGAAGAAAGATGGAGAGAAAGAGAGGAACAAAGAAGGATCAGAGAAGAAGCTAGGGCTGAGAAAAGGGATGCTTTAATCACAGCTTTGCTAAACAAGCTAGAGAGGCAAGAAATGTGATGAAGATGAAGATGAAGATGAAGAATTGAAGACTTTATTCAGTTCCATGATCTCCACACATTTGAAGAGGTTAGTGTTGGATTGTTCACAAGAAAATACAAATATAGTGGGCACCAAGAAAAAGGCAAGATATGTAGTTAGTAGTTAGGAAGCCAAGTAGGCAAATAGTGTGTTTTCTCTTCCATGAAACAAAGCTTGATGATAGAGATTTGTTCTTAGTAAAAATTTCTTAGAAAAAAAAAATTAACTTTATGGTATTCTTGTGGTTTTCTTAACTCTCTCCCTCCATTGCAAAGAATCATAATTTTTTGTTACTTTGCTTTGGGAAATGGTAATTATGGTTTTCTTTTTTGGTCATACAAGTAGGCACTAGCTGTGTTATGATTGAGAAAAGACCAATATCTGGTGTGTGAGTGTGTGTCCCCGCAAGAAATATAACAATGTTTGAAAGAGGCTCTCGATCTGGTAGTAGGTGTAGATGGATGTATAAACTATAGTGAGCACTATATGCTTCAAATTCTCATTTACCTAACAAACAAACAATTGAAAACAGGCACAATATCATTGTCCGCAATATAATGCTCGCCATAATGGCTATTCCATATACATTTACACCCACAGTTTTATCTTTTATGGTTAATGGATCATTTGTTGAAATGCTTCACTTCACACAAAGTGCCCTTAGTTTCACTTTCGGTACAAGTGAAAAAGAAAGGAGTATGTACCAACATACTTACTTTGGACACCAGCAGAAGTAGGGTTAACTTAATTGTGGTCTAATTTTAAGTGTATTAATTCACATCAAGTTGATGATTTTTGTTGCGAATCCCTTATATGAACTCATGTTTTGTTAGTTTTGTGTTTTTTCGATGATTGTTCTTTGAAAGACTCATCATTCTTAAAGGTTGTGGTGGAGAATAATGAAGAAATATAATATTCAAGTAATAAAGACGAAAAAGTTAAATATTATGTAAGGAAAAAGGTTCTGTTACTTTTTTGAAGTTAGTGTTAAGTCTTTCGTATGATATGAGTTTAACTTAGGTATTATTATTGTTAAATCTTTTCGGCACCTTTAAAAATTCATAAGTATAAGAACCTGGGTAATCTTGGTTGAAATACTTTTACGTACAAAGGAAAACAATAGGGTAAACCTTAATTTTCGAAAGTACAACATAATAAATCTGCTAGTTAAGGATAAATTTTGGAGCTGAATTTGGTATTTTGCATCCACATTAGGATATTTTGACAGCTAGCTGATATGGTTTTGCATGCACACGAGAGTTCTTGAAGGGTTAGTGACATTGACATGTGTACGTGAGAAAGCTAGGTAGGTGTAATTGAAGCAGGAGAAAAGTTATATCAACCTTAGGTATGAACTCATGACTTTTCTTAGATAAATTTGTGCTGCATGTTACCATGTTTTATAATCATCAATGTTATGAACACGCATGCTAATCGACTTTTTTTTTTCCTTTGGAAAAAAAAAAAGGTAAGGTAAGAAGAAATGGATACATATATAGATAACTAAGATAGAAATCTTATTTGAAAAAGAAAATACTGGAATATATAGATTTGTGATTCATTTCTGAATAAATGAATGAATTAATAAAATTCAAGTATATATCTACAATATTTCCCCCTCTCTCTATATATAGATATAGAGAATAAAATACCTAGATATACTCATTCATATAACTGAAGTAACTAATGAATAATGTTGGTGTGGCTGACTGAGATTCAGTTTTGTACACAAAGTTAAAAATTTATATATTATCAAAATTTTGATGCATGTTTTTCCAGATATAGAAATTAGCTGGTGTGCATTAGTGTTGACATATAATTAAAATTTCTGATATTAATCCATTATTAGTTATTTAGAGAAAAACATTACCAAGTTACCAAAATTCTCAATTCAACTAAAATTATCATAATATTTTTCCAATATACAATCAATCACTCAAGTATAAAAAAATGTAAGTTAAATTTGTTATACAATATGAAGTAAAAGAATGAAAACTATGATAGAATAGTTATATAATCATAGTCATTTTTATTCTGTTACATAAACTATAAGCATTATTAGAAGGATCCGATGTTGTGGTATGCAAACTTCTTGCAGTTTGAAAACGAAAATTAGTGAAAATGACTCAAATATTATTTAGATCGCAAAAAGAAAAGGAAAAGAAATGTATGAATTGAGAAATATTGAATCACATCATGCTGTATTTGACTAATTATATATTGTTAATAATTATGCTTGTGCTTGTTTATTCTACGTATAATTCTTTTTGGATTTAATGATGATAAAGAGAATTATAATTAAGTTGATTACTTATTTCTTAATCAACAAATGTTTGAGTGTTCCTTGCGTATACGACATGCTCAATGTGTTATTAATTAACAAAACGAACTTTCACATTGCTCTTTCATATTAGTATGCACCTTTTGGTTGTGCATCACCAAACTTGTGTATTTGGATCTCACCATATACACTATGAATTATATTCATTTATTTTTCCTAAGTTAAGCTCTTAGGTTCAAGAAAAAAAAAACTAAATTATTTAACATTAATATTTTAGGCTCTCACTTAGATTGCTAACTGTACTTCCTGTGACATACCAGTTGGTGAGTAATTAAATTGAATAAATGCTCAAATATACTAATTGCGTGACCAAATCATTGATCGAATCTACACATGAGGCTGAAAATAGTGATGTGAATTAATATACGTTTTTAATGAAAAGAATCATGATTGAGTATTAATGAAAAGAATGGATGAATAATTACAAAAAGGTGTCATTCATGGGAAAAAAAATGATAACATGAGTCAACAAACGATTCATTCATATGTATCATCATCACAAATAAATTTAGATTTTTATGTAGCGATGAACATTTTCCCAATTACAGTTTGTACATGCAAGATTCATCTAAAACTATTTATTTTTTTGTCGTAAAAGCATTTTCTCAGTCACTAAGTATTTTTTTTTTTATTTAAATTTTTTTTTTTTTTTTTTATCAGCAATATATATCTCTAAAAGAGAACAATAACATGATACATGAAGTATCATGAACAAAAGTTGAGGTTTGAATGAGAAAATTTTCAAACGTCAAATTCCTGTCTTGAGAATTCGACAAGGTTTCCTCTTGTAGTAACAGTATAAAGTCAAATTACGTGTTGTTTCTTGAATATTTGAACAGTACCTTCTTAATCAGAACCAATTGATTTGAAGTATTGCTTTGAGAACACGGTTTTACATAAAACAATGTGCTGTGCAAATTATTCCTTGGAACATAAATTCTCTCTTACAAAACAACAAATATTAGGAACCATTTTTATACAACAAATAACCCAAATATTACTGTACAATTCTTCTATCTTTACAATTAAAAAAATTTAATGGCGATCACATTAATCATATAAATGATGAAAATGTAGCTATTAATCTTTAATTATATGTGCCAAGATTTATTAGATGACCATGCAGCACGCGTACCATAGGTTGAGCTGACACATAATTCCTAATGCGTGTGGGTTAAAGAATGGGTCCATTACTTTTTTATCTACCATTGGCATTAATATTTTCTTTTTTAAGTTTTATGATTGTTTTCGTATTAAATATTATTTTTATCTATTATTTTATTAATATTAGATATTTGTCATTTGAAATGTACATTTTATTTTATGTTTTAGTTTAAAATATACTTTATTACCATATATTTCTTTATTTACTTACAATAAATAAATTAATATTTAATTTTTTATTATTATATTTGTGATAAATATTTATTTTTTATAGAAGTTCCATGTTAATTAAATATAAGATACTTTATAGTATATAAGTAAGGAGATCTTGCTGATAAAAAGAAAAATAAAAACAATCCTTTACATGATTGTGTGAAGATAAGTAATTAGACTTGATTGTGAAAAATAAAAAAAAATCAGCATTCTTAAAGAATAAATAGATGTAAGGGAAAATAAATCGAGGTGGGGTTTACTTTTTCTTTTCTATTATATCACCAACAACATAGTAAAAATTATTAATTATAAAACTCATCAAATTAGTAGGTTTACATTTTATAAGTAAAATAATTAACAGAAAAAGTGCAGAACCTATGAAGCAGCAAGATTCACATACCAGTTTCAAAAAAGCAACTATTTCCTCCCCTTTTAATACAAATCATGACCATGAATGACTTTATAATCTTGTTTATAAAGTCATGCCAAAGAGTCCCTTGAAAACCAATTTTGTTCCTTAAAAGCAACAAATTAAAGTCGACATGTTACTCAGTATCAAACCAATGAAGTATATTCTGTGTCCTTTTTTTGTCTCAACTTCGCCAGAAAATAAAATAAATATGTATTATTAAAAGTACGATCGATCCTCTTTATTGGTACGATCTTTGCGTAAGGAAAACTAAATTTTTAGTACAAACTTTGAAACGTTATACTAACAGTTGATATATTGTACTAAATATTCATAATACAAGTCAATATTTTATATCGGAGGATAATTTATAAAAATAATGCTTGGAGATCAAATAGAAAAACACTATTCGATATTTATCACCTAAATATAAATAAATTTAAGATATAAGTAAATGTAAATTTCATTTTATAAGTTTATTTTATAAAATTATTTTAATTTTCAAGATAAAGTATATCTTAACAAAATTTATTATACTAAAAATCTACCGCATAGAAAAAAATGTGTTGTTCTATTTTGCTTGTGACTATGTTTTATATTGACCTATAGTAACAATACACGAACACGATCGATTTTGAGGAACATGTGACACCGACACAAAAGACACGAAAATGCATCCTTGGACATAATTACTAGGATTGCACTCAACAAGTTGTTCATGAATGATGGTGCCTACGAAGTTGTTCCCAATATTAACTGTTTTTGCTCTTTTTGTGTCTGCAACTATACGTAATTCTTGATGAGGTTGGTTCCCAGCTACACGAAATTCTACTAATATAGTAATCCATTACTCGGGATTCAACGTTCAAACATACGCGTTTGTGACAGAAAATTGGCACTATGAATTTGTCACCAACTCTGTTAAATATTTATTACTTGCCATGGTTATTGTGTAAAAAAATTAAGTCAAATAGCACTAAAGCACTAAACATATAAAACAATGAGCTGAATAGACGCAAGGCATAAAGATTGGTTAAATCATATTTAAAACAATGAATTTCTATACAATATAAAAGTAGTTTATAACCTAACCTAACCCAATTCCAAGATCTAATTAACCTATATATATGTAAAGGATTGTTCAGGTCTTTATAAAGATTAATTTAATGGTATTTATATAGAAACTCCTATATCCAGGATCATTTCCCGCCTTTAATTAGAGAATATTAGTTAAAGACAACTTTCTTTTAATTGGTGAAAAATAGTTTTTATTTTTTGTGAGTAGTTAATTATTCTTTGTTGTTTTTTCACATTTCACTCATATATTCAATTAATTTTGTTATATTGATTCTATTAATTTCTCTTTTATTTGTTTTCCACCGCTTCAGACATACTGATAGTACAACTATTTCAAATACCACACCCACTATCTTGAAAGAAGGTACTCGTAGGCTCATTAGTCTTGGTTCAAAATGAAGAAAAATTTGCAAGAAAGATTCAAACCCCTACCCCTCTAAAGGATTACATAACTAACACAATGAAGGCCTTTTACCTTATTATTTTGGATCTTTTTACATCAGAGATAGGTCAAACCTAATAGTGTCTGATGTAAATATTAAGTTAGAGACTAGTAGAGACAATTTACGTCAGACATTACCAGATCCGATGTCACTATTATAAATATATGTTATAACTATGCTGATAGAATAATGTTCTATGAAAAACGTAACTTATAAAACTATGGTGAAACTTTGGAAATTACTGGCACAATGTAGGCTACAATTGAGATAAAAATCATAGCCTATACTACTAGTATCAATATAGGCTTTAAAAATCCACGGTGACATTTTTGAAATTATTGTCAAAATATAGGCTAAGAGTGAGATAAAAATTGTAACCTATACTCTGACTTCTTCATTATAGGCTATAATAATTTGAAGGAACCGTAACCTATACTAAACAGTCTCAGTACTTATCTCAACCTTAACCTATACTGAACAGTCTCAGTACTCATAAGTATTGGACATAGGTAGTGATCCAATATAGTCTATCCCCAATAGTAAAAAAATTCCACTTCTAACATATATTGCAGGGGTAGTTCATTTCTTTTTGTGATTGCACCACTCTTTTGACATCTATCACACTTTCTACAATGTTCATGAGCATATTTAAAAATAGTAAGCCAATAAAATCTTGATTGCAATACCTTAGCTGTTGTTCTCTCCTAATTGTAGTACTCTCCATATGGTGAATTATGACAATGCCATAGCACATCCCTTGTTTCATCACCAAATAGGAACTTGTGAGTTCATATTTATGACACCATTTAATTTTAATTTTGATTATTTAATTGAATTTTTTAGCTTAAAACAATGTCTTAATTAACAATTATGATAATTGGGTTAGTTGAACTTGCGCGATAAAAATGTCTTAAAAAGTGATTTTAGTTGCATAAAATATTTTTGGATATTCTAACGTTTGTTAATACAGCTGAACTTAAATGTGGTTCATTAAAGGTGTGAAATTGAATTGTTCATAGTTATAAAATCAAGCCAAAATCATGCCATGTCATCAATCCACCACGTGTCAACCCCTCAATGGAATATCAAAGATGGTCAAAGTCTAGTCAAAGGTAGTCAATGTTGGTCAAATAAAAAGGGGTTAAGCTGTAATTATTGTTATATTGGGATTTCCCTACAAATTTGGACTGCAAGAGCACATGGGCTAAATTAGAATTTTGGGCAAGATTTAGTTATTGGTAATTATTTAGATATTTTTCGATAATTAATCATATAATATCAACTGAGAATATCTTTCAGATATTTTTAAAACTAATAAATCTATTAATTATTTGGAAAATATTGCACCAATAAATAAAATGACTATATCTCTCTAAATATTTTTAAATATTCATAATCACTATAAAGATAATTTTAAACGAAATTGAGAGATTTTAACAATAGAAAAGCCCAACTCAAGTCCTATATAAAGAGACCAAGGGGGAAGCAGAAAAGACAAGCTTGACACTTCGGAGTTTAGGAACCCTTAGGGGGGCCTAAATTCTTCCTCTCTCTCCACGCTCTTCTTCTATTTTTGTGTTACTTTTGCATTCCATAGAGTAATATTTAATTGAGAATGTACTTTGGTTAAATTTACTATGATTAATTTACAAAGTTCTTGTTTTTGATTGAGAATTTACTGTGGTCAATAGTGAGAACGCCAACAAATTAATTGATTATTTACATTGATTAATTTGCAAATCTACAACAACAATTAATTGAGCAATAATCTTTAGATTACCGATGGATCTATTTTGAAAAAGTAGTGGAATCAATCTATTTTCTTTACTATTTTTTTTTATCTAATTTTATCTTTTTCCAATTTTATTTCTCTTTTCCTTATTTCATTTGATTAACTCTTTTCTATAGCTTTTTATAAAAACTAATTTGTTAGAAATCAATTCGGTGTTCGTTGAGAGTCGACTTAGGGTTACTTTATCCTTTCTATTTTTTTGACTACTTACTAAACAGTACTAAAGTTGTTATAGATAATTAGTATTAATTTGATCGCGTTAATGATAACGTTATCATATTTGGCATCGTTGCTAAGGAACACGGTTAGAATTTTTATCATTTTAGTTCTTCTTTTATTTTATTTTTTATTTTTATTTTTTATTTTTGTTTATCACTAACGTTTTCTTTTTCTTTATTTTTTTCCTAACATTTATTCTATTTTCTTTAGTAATTTTTAAATATTTTTAAGCATACTTGTTGTTTGAGAAATTTTGTTGGGAAATTTATGAAACTAGTTGGGGAACACTTTGGCTAAGGAAAGATAATGTACTTAAGTTTTCCATTGAGACACACCTCTTTTTCCTAGAAGTCTACTCAACAAGCTTTGAATTTATTTCTTTTCAGAAAACCTCTTTCAAAAATGAAAAATCATTTTTCATATGAAAATAATCAACAATGTGATTTTCAAGTAAACTATGATTCTATCCACATCAACCACATGATTCATATGGTTATCAACAAATTGTCACACCTACTTTTGCACCTAATATAATTAGGTTAACTTTATGTCAATTTAATGATCTATATCCTAGATCATCTTTTTTGGGATATGAGTAACAACTATCATACCATGGGCAATAACCATATTCTGAGTATCCACTCCATCCATCATATTTTCCATTTGGTTCTCAACAACAACAACATGCTCTACCACAACAAGTTAGAACAATCAATGGACCATCCTATAGGGAAGTTATGTGATTAATGGATGATCTGAGAGAGAAATTAGACACCATAGATGAAAAGTTGCGAGCTTATCAACAATGAAAAGTTATTGAGAAAGAATGACATGGAAATGATAAAGTATTATACGACACGATGGAGGATGCAAGTAACAACAACTTTGTAGAATTACTTAGTACTGTTAATACCATACTCCAATGCCATCCGAGATTTCTTGAAACCCCGAAATTTAAAGCACTTCGTCATGAAATATAAGATATGCTTCTAAAGTTGGCCGTTAGAGTTGGACAAATGTCAGAAAATTTAAGTCAGCTAATGAAATACAAATCTCGAGAGGTCAGTTTAGAAAATTTTATGAAGACAATAATTGAGAAAAAGGCTGAAATAATGAACATGATAGGGGGATTGAATCAAGAGATGGAACAATTGAGCACTGATGTGAGTGAGTACACGATTTAAACGTTAGATCAATCAACACCAGAATCACATCACATTGATATATCTACTGATGGATATATTGATGAAATCATGAATACTCACTAATATGTCTACTGATGGACATATTAATTTTACTAAAGATGTTGTTGAATTTGTTGATAAAGAAATTGAAGATTCTCACACTAACATATCTGCTGAGGGATATAACGATGATGCTCAATGTGAATATAAAGTTTTATCTGCTAATGGTGATATGAGTACAATTGATCTTTTTCAAGAGCAAAGTTGTGAGAATAATACAATGGAGGAACTAAGTGAAGTTAAAGAATCAACAATATTCGAAGATGTAGCTGAAACATCTATTATTGCAACTAGCTTGGTTAATGATAAAGCAATAGAGTCAACTATGCCAGGTGAAAAGTGTTGCTCAAAGGATGAGATCATTAGGATTACTGATGATTTGGTTAACCATCCTAATGTACCTGATGATGCTGAAATTGAATTAAAGCCACACACTCCACACATCAAGTTTGTTGATGTGAATGATGAGAATAGATTTTCAATGGTGATTTTTGTTGACTTGGCTGTGGAGAAATAAAAGTCTTGTTGATATGACTGGATTGTTTCTATGATTTGCTAATTGAGTTGATTTGAGAATTTCTTGGTTAGATGTTTTGTGATAGAATTTGACCTTGTGAGTCTTGGGCCTTAATGTAAAGGATGGACTGTCATGTGTCATTCCTATTTTTCTTGAGTGACTTGCTCATGTTTTGTTTATACTCAAATGTTTAGCTTGATTCTTTTGTTTTGCATCTTAGGTGAATATATATGATTTGATATGACTGAGGCATTTATTATTTTTAGCTACTTGGCCAAATAAGCCCACCTTGATATTAATCCATTGGTAGCCCTTTGGAGCTTTAAACCTCTTTTTCTTGTGTTTAAGCCCATTGTAAATCCTTAAAATGAAAAAAAGATAATGTTTTTCTTACCTTCAAAAGAAAGAGCTAGTGGAATATGTTAAGATTGGTTGAGAAATAAAGTGTGAGGGTGGGTATCCCACCCACAAAATTATAAAAATGGCAAAAGGAAAAATTGTTGATGAAAGAGTGTTAATTGCTTTCTAAAAGGGAGCAATAAAGGATAAAAGAAAAAAAATTGTTTTTGGAATTATGATCCATTATTCTTTCTACATTACTATTTCAATAAACCCAAAAATCCTAAAATTTTTCCTACCTTTGCCTTGGCCTCATTATAACCTACAAAAAGTCCTCGTGATCTTTGAATGCATGTTTTCTGAAAGTTGTGAATATTAGAGTCTTGTTAAATATCACAAGTTTTTACCTGCATGGGTATTTTGAGTGAAAACACAAGCTAAAACACTTGAGTGAATTTTGGTTAGAAAATATACATTTTAACTTGAGTGATATCTTTCATATTTGATTGTCTTGTGAATTTCAAATATTAACTCATGTGTGAACAATAAAACTTTTCCATTTGTATATACATGATAATTTGATTTCTAGAAGATTAATTTGTCTTCAGTTGTGTTAATTCCTTTGATCCAGTGTTTATGTGAAATAAAATAACCCACAATAAGTTTTGAAATTACACAATTTTGTCCAGGAGTGCAAAAGGATAATTGTGTGTGATGAGTTCATATTTATGCCCTTATTTAATGTTTGATTCTAGGTATTTAGTTGAATTTTTGACCTTAAAAGAATGTCTTAATTGACAATTATGATAATTGGGATAATTGAACTTGTGAGATAAAAATGTCTTTAAAAGTGATTTTAGTTGCATAAAATATTCTTGGATATTCTAACATTTGTTGATGCAGTTGAAGTTAAATTTGGTTCATTAAAGGTGTGAAATTGAATTGTTCAGAGTTACAAAATCAAGCCAAAATCACACCATGTCTATTAATAAATGCGGGTAGTAGAAGCTTTAATGGCATTAAATTCTGATTGGTATCATATGGAAAAGTACTAGCTCAAATGGTTGAGAGTTCTCACACATTTAAGTACTCTCAACCACTTGAGCTAGTACTTTTCCATATGATACTAATCAGAATTTAATGCCATTAAGGCTTCTACTACCCGCATTTATTAATAGACATGGTGTGATTTTGGCTTGATTTTGTAACTCTGAATAATTCAATTTCACACCTTTAATGAACCAAATTTAACTTCAACTGCATCAACAAATGTTAGAATATCCAAGAATATTTTATGCAACTAAAATCACTACGTATTCATAGTGACCATAACGCGACCTGAATGCAGTCTTCTGAACATCTTCTAGTTTAACTAGGATTTGAGGATACCCGGATCGCATATCAATTTTTGAAAATACTCCTGCTCCTCTCAACTGGTCCAACAAGTCATCTATTCTGGACAATGGATATTTATTTTTGATCATCAACTTATTTAGTTGACAATAGTCCACGCAGAGTCGAGAGCTCCCATCCTTCTTCTTAACTAGTAGCACTGGAGCTCCCCACGGCGACGCACTCGATCGAATGAACTTCTTTTCTAGCAGATCTTCAATCTGCCTCTTCAGTTCGGCCAACTCTGCCGGTGCCATTCTATATGGAGCCATCGACACTGGCCTAGCTCCAGGGACGAGATCTATAGTGAAGTCTACATCCCTGCTCGGCGATAACCCAGGCACTTCATCTGGGAACACATCGACATATTCACCCACTACCGGTATGATTCTGATAAGATCAACTGTACTCCTTTTCTCCGACTGCACCATTATCACATAGCATGAAGCTCCATCGGCCGCCTCTTGTATCACTTCACGAATAGAGATCAATGATAACCCATCAGTCTCAGGGAATACTACGCTGCGTCGTCCACAATCAATTATGACGTGATTGTCCGACATTCAGTCCATCCCTAGTATCACGTCCATTCCCTCCAATGGCAAGCAAATGAGGTTCACTTTGAACCTGTGACCTGCCACTGCTATAGTACAACCAGAACATGCCAAGTTGGTAGATACTTGCCCTGATGCAGGTGTCGAGACTGCCAGTTCACACCCCAAATCACGGCCTACTAGTCCAAGCCTACTCACACATTCTTGGGAGATGAACGAGTGAGTAGCACCTGAGTCAAACAGAACCAGAACACTGTTATCAAACAATAAACATCGGTCCAAGATGAGATTACCTGACTGAGTGGCCTCGGTACTGGTTAGTGCAAACACTCTCTCCGTAGCTCGGGGTCGATCAGCTAACACCTTCTGCTGTTTCTGCTGCGGTGTTGCTACGCCGGCCGTCTTCTTAGTAGGACATTGACTTGCATAATGTCCCATCTTCTCACACTTGTAGCATTTCACATGTTCAGTATTAGCACCTGAACTGCCCGCCGCTTTAGTACAGTTCCTGCAAAGGTGTGGGCCACCGCAGTTATAGCATCGTAGACTTGGAGAGGAAGACTGTGGTCTGCTATATGGTGTCTTCTATGAATTACTCTCTGAGGTACCCTTCTGCATCTTCGCGACCCTGTTGGGCCTCGTCTCTAACTCTTCCACTGTCCTGGCCTGCTCCACCAGGACGGGAAACTCTCTAATTCGTAGTGGCATAAGAAATCTCTGCAGCTCATGCCTCAGGCCTCCTTCAAATTTACGGCAGTGCCACTCCTCGGTGATCTCCTGCGAGTAGAATCTCGCCAAGTACTCGAACCGATCGATGTAAGCCTGCACTAGTTTACTACCCTGCTGTAGTGTAAGGAACTCCGCCTCCAATGCATGTTTCGCTGAGTCTGGGAAATACTTCTCCAGAAATCTGGTCTTGAAGTTCGTCCAGTTTACCTCCTCTGGACGGGTCTGCATTTGCTGCTGCATTCCCGTCCACCAGTACTCTGCATCGCCCACCAGCAGGAAAGTAGAAAATGTCAACTACTGTGCCTCAGTACATGCCAGCACCCGAAATATTTTCTCACACTCCCTGAGCCAAGCATCGGCCTCATTAGGGGTAGCTTTGCCGCTGAACTTGGATGACTTATGTTTCAGAACATCTTCCATAGTCACCGCTCGAGTGGGTGGCACCATAGCTCTTGGCTGTGCCGCAACAGGCTACATGGCATCAACCATCCTGTGGATTGCTTGTGCAATCTCGTCGGCACCTGCATTGTTTCTTCTCCTCCTATTCGTCATAGCCTGAATGCGCCACATATTAACTAGTAAATCAAACAATTTATATTTCAATTCCATAGCAAGACAAAGCAACACATATACATGTCATCACGATAGGCTGACTACCCAAAGACCCCATGAAATCATTTAAATCACGGCTTTGATACCAAATGTAACGTCCTAGCCGGAAATTACTTATTAAAATAAACAAAAAAATAAATAATGATAAACAACCTCATTTATTATTCATTAATTTCCCAAAACCACGGGAAAAATTAAAACCTTCAGTTCAATACCGTATTACAAAGAAAATGGTCTATAAAGTCATTACAATAAAACCATAGTCCGATAAAATAAACTAGTGCGAATAATTCCCAAGAGTTCCCCACTCCGTCTCTATGCATCTGTTTGCTCACCTGCATCGACATATGCTCCCATGTAACAAATTACATGATCATCGCCACACATACACACAGATAGGGTAAGCTCATTTAAATAAAATCAACAAATATAATATTAAATACAACATCTTGCATTTAAACCCGGGTTAGTACATTTCTCCCTTTTTCTCTTTTTCTTCATTCCCAACACTTGCCTTTAGACGTCTATCATTTCTATACCTTTTAGGTGAGATCAACGATCGATCTTTGTTGCACAAGTGTCCACTCGCCCCTCCGACTACAGGCCACCACCTGATAGTCCACACGTAGGAATAACTTTGCCACAACATCTCACCGTGACACCAAGTGGAGCTCCCCAAAACAAACATAAGTTTGTAGTTGTTCCAGACTACCAAAACTCTATCAGAATGCATTGAAGAGGGCAATCACCTGAACCTCGTCGTACGAGCCACAACTCGCACACTCCACTAGACTTCCTAAACCATTAGGCTACAACCTAAAGTGGTCACGTGTTACCCCAATACAAGATACACTCGTAACTGGGCCCCCAGCCAAAGCCTCGCATTATGAACATCACCTAAAGCTGTGTAGAACCCTTCCTCGCGCACGATCACTGGACCAAAACCGCCTGGCACGCATCTCACGCCGCTAGGCGGAATTTGGCTCCAGACCACCTGGCGGGCATCACACACTGCCAGGCGCCAAGCGCCTGCATAATCATCACTGAACTGTCACCGCCTGGCGCACCCATCTCGTGCCGCCAACCTCCTCCCAGGCCTTCTGTTTCACATTTCCGCCTTGCGGAACCATCCCTGCCGCCAGGCGCCCTGCGCGCAGAGTGACTATTGTCACTGGTTTTTTATTCTACCGCCTGGCGACTCGCTCACGTTGCCAGGCGCCATACAGTAGCGCAATGCTACTAGTTTTTGGCACTTCAAACATGTCCCAATGGACCCCAAACCATACAACCCACCAAATTATAGAACAATTATGGCACACCAAACACGGTTCTATCACTAGATTATCACACACCTTTTAATCATGGAATTTGCAGTGTTATTAAGTTCTCTCTATTTAAAGTTTCCACTTACTTCATCATTATCAATACTTTACACCTTAACACAATACCAACATTGCACCTACAAATGACCTGAATAGGTATTTACATAGAAAACATTGCACCATCTGTTCACCAAGAATAGTCCGGTAACTAGCTTACCATACACATATACCACATGCCACAAATACAGAGCATACTTCCATAAGCTCACAGTTTTACAATTTAAACACACCCTTACACCACTCTAATAGTGTCTACCACTCACTCCACATAATACCAATTTAGTATTTATCACTCATTTACCCCAATCGCATATAGTTCCCATAATCATAGTTTGCCATTAGCTTCAGTTCATAACAACATAAAACTCTATTTAGTGTAACATATATATCTCAATTTTCACATACTCATACACACCTCCTATGATATCCTATATCGAAATTTCTTCCATGTCGCTACTCTACTAATTCTGCCAGACACACAGATATGCAGCAAAACAATCAATAGCCTCAATTACAATGGAACCTCAATTTGATCATGCATAATTGTTTCCAATTCCCAACATAAACCCTAACCCCAATTTCATACAAAATTCATGCATTCTGTAGAAACATGATATACACAGTCAACGATACTCATCAAAATTCACATTTAAGCATAGTAACATCACGACGACACCATAGGTACCCAAAAAATGGGTCTGACGCTTGTGTCGCCTAGCGGGTCGCGTGTGACCGCCAGGTGGTTTCTGGAAAAATTCCAGAAACCCGATTTCAGCTCTGACATACATATAAAATACAATTCCAATCTCTCATACATCACGATTAATTCAATAAAAAAATTAAAGCAATCAATAGGAATTGCCCTAACCTGGATTCCTTGCTCAATTTGATAAATTCGCTACTTCCTCCTTGTTCGCCAATATCCTTCTTGCTCTTTTACCAACTCAGACCCAAAACTTCACCCAACACTCACCAAGACTCTTCCTTTCGTGCTCTGTTTCTGGTATAGTTTCAGCCTTGCCAAAACCTTTCCTAATACTCAAATTTTACCTTTTAAACGGTGCTTTAAAATTAGGTCAATAATGAAAAACGGAATTGCCACTTAATTGGTGGTTAATTGCCATTCATGGTCCCTTTATGGTTGTTTTTACAGGCACCCTTGGCTGCTAGATCAGTTAGGGTTTCCTTTAACCCTTCCCATTCTATCCAAATCTAACATTAGCAAAAAAATAAAGTTTAATTTAGGTTTTCCCAAGGCTTGAACCCACAACCATACAATTGCCAAGTCAATACCAAATCATCATGCCAATTCATGTTTCATGCCAACTAATATAATTCAAATATTATATTCTTACTTAACACGAACATTCATATTATTAAAACAATAAAATTAAATACTACACAAATGGCATATATATATATATATATATATATATATATATAATAACAATTAAATAAAACATAATTGGCATACATAGGACTAGAACCCAAGTCCTCTCACACATTTAAGTACTCTCAACCACTTGAGCTAGTACTTTTCCACATCATACTAATAAGAATTTAATGTCATTAAGGCTTCTACTACCCGCATTTATTAATAATTATTTATTTAATTATTTAAATTTTGTGGGTCTTACAAAAGATGGTCAAAATCTGGTCAATGTTGGTCAATGTTGGTTGATTTTAGAGGTAAAACAATGGACATGATTAAGGATAGTAATATTTAATTGAGAATGTACATTGGTTAAATTTACTATGATTAATCTACAAAGTTCTTGCTTTTGATATAGAATTTACTTTGGTTAATAGTGAGAACACCAACAAATTAATTGATCATTTACATTGATTAATTTGCAAAGCTACAATAGTAATTAATTGAGCAATAATCTTTAGAATACCAATGGATCTATTTTGAAAAAACAGTGGAATCAATCTAATTTCTTTATTATTGTTTTTATCTTATTTTATCTTTTTCCAATTTTATTTATTTTTTTCTTATTTCATTTGATTAACTCTTTTGTATAGTTTTTATAAGAACTAATTTGTTAGAAATCAATTCCATGTTCATTGGGAGCCGACTTAGGGTTACTTATCCTTTCTATCTTGTTGAATACTTTCTAAATAATACTGAAGTTGTTATAGATTAGTAGTATTAATTTGATCACGTCAACAACAACGTTATTAACAATCCATCTAAATAGATCTTGAAGAGATAAGTATCATCCCAAACATATAGTTGGCCTTTTTGAATAGCTTTCTCCTCTGGTGCCATTGATACTTTTCAAGAATCACACCAACTGCTTTGAAGCACGTCATGTCAGTAAACTAGGGATTTTCTTTGATTGTTAGCAGCTTCTCATTAGGGAAAGTTTCCATAATTTCTTCTTCCTTGCTTGTGATTTCACAACTGGTGAGCCTGGACAAATTATTGTCTTTGGTCACTAAAGCAAATTCTAGTAATAAAAGTTTCCACCTAATTGGTTTAGGCTTCAAGTTAGGTTTTGTGAGAAAGTATTTGATTGTCGCATGGCAGTGAAAACTTTGATGGTAGAACAAATGAAATAAGTTTTGAATTTTTCTAGCCTAAAGATAATGGCTAGAAGTTCTTTTTCTGTTATTGCATAATTAGTTTATGCTTCATTAAGCACCTTTTTGGAATAGTGAATGACATGAAATTTCTTATTCTCTGTTTGCCCCAAGATAACTTCTACAACATCGTCACTTGCATAACACATCATTTCAAAGCTGTGAACTTTGTATCCTTGATCAGGAGGTCATTTAGAGGTTTAACAATCTTTGAAAAATCTTTGATGAATCTCTTATAGAATCCAGCATGTCCTAAGAAACTTCTAATTTACATTGGTGGAGGAGGGGGGTAGTTTTGCTATCAATTCCACTTTGGCTGGATCCACCTCTATTCTTTTTTTTTGAAATTTTATGACCAAGAACAATTCCTTCTTTCACCATGGAGTGGCATTTTCCCCAATTTAATACTAAATTGGTTTCCACACATCTTTCAAATACAACATTGAGGTTTTTGAGGCAATTGTCAAATGATGAACCAAAAATAGAGAAATCATGAATGAATATGTAACATCCCGTCAGGATATTACTAATTCTTAAGAAAAAAAAGAAAAAAAAAATAAATGCGCTGCATTTAATAATACCTCATTTCCCAAAACGCGGGGAAATTAAAAGCTTTTATTAATGAAAGACAATATCCATAGTTTATAAAGTAATGGAAAATAGTCTAAAACATCTCATAAAAGTTTACATCTGATATCAAAATCATAAAATAGTCTAAGCTCCACCAGAACCACCTGCATCAACATCATTTGCTCACATGTACCGCGTATAGGGATGGCAACGGGTCGAGTCGGGCACAGATAGTGCCTACCCGCAACCCGACCCGCCACAAAAAAATTCGTCCTCTACCCGCCCATTTACCCGTCGGATATCCGCTTAAAAAATACCCGTGGATATTTTTAAAACTCGTGGGTACCCGTGGATACCCGATACCCGCAAATATTTAAAAAATTTATATTTTATAAATTTTTTAATATAGAATTATAAAAATAAAATATAAAATGAAATAAAATTTTAATTATAATTAAGTTTGACATAATAAAATATACTGCTAATTTTAATTTTAATTAAATTTAACTTAATAAAATATAAATTAAATTTTCATTTTCATTTTTTTGCGGGTAACAGGTATCCACGGGTACGGATAGTATGATACCCGTACCCGACCCGTTTATAAGTGGGTATTAAAATACCCGCTATCCGCGGGTATTAACTATTCGTCGCGGATTTTATTCGCGGATATCCGCGGGCACGGGTATTTTTGCCATCCCTAACCGCATACACGATCATCGCCAAACACAAGCAGATAGGGTGAGCTTAACAGATTAAACTCATAAATATTTATATGCATATATAAAACACACTGATTTTCATATGTACATATTATACAAGTACCCACAAATAATTCCTCATTTGATTCCATATCACATGGCCACAACCATGATTACTCGTGTTCTACATCTTCTAGTGATTACATCAAGATGACTTCCTACCACACCTATCGGCCTCAACCGATAGAGCACGTGCGGGAAACCATTGTTACGGATCACACACCGTAACGCCAGGTGGAGTTACCAAATACAAACATAGTTCGTAATGTCCCAAGACTACCAACTCGTCAGTCAACAACTGAGGAGGACAATCGATCTGGACCCATCCGTATTGGCCACAACCAGGACACTCACACCGGCAACACTCGCCATCCCGAGCCACAACTCAAGAGATACTATTCTGAGCCACAACTCAAGGAATACTACGTGCTTAATCCCCTATCCTGAGCCACAACTCAAGGGATACATTCTGAGCTCAACTCAAGGAAGACCAAAATTCCCACCTTGGAAGCATCACCAAAAGCCTTGTAGTTCACGCCTACAAGAACCACAACCCAAAGTTGCAGCAGCAAAATCGCCTGGCGGGGCACACGTGCTGCCAGGCGCTGCCAGCTTCCATATCGCATGGCGGGAGACGCGTGCCGCCAGACGCCAGACGCACATCGCCTTTGATTCGTCCTCACTGCAGGCACCGCCTGGCGGAAAGGCCCTCACCGCCAGGCGCACACGATCCAGCAGCTCCCTATTGGAAAGCTATTGCCTGGCAGACCAGCTCATGTCGCCAGGCGCATGCGGTCCAGGTGCTCTCTGTTTTCACGTTTATCGCCTGGCAGATTCCCTCTATCGCCAGACGCTGTATCAGTACAGTAGAGCCTTATGGTTTATGTTCTCTAACTCGGATTGTCTAATGCTAGTAGACTTCTAGCACCCACTATAAAACTTACCAAATTTATCATATAATTTCTTATGAGCTTGGCTAGTTACTGATGTATCTCCAACCACTTGGGTTCCCAATTTCAACAGTCCCGTTCTTAAACTTTATTAAGATCAACACTTGAAACTCTAGTCTATCAGAATTAGTCCTAATGCCAGTTAAGATGTTCCATACATTACTCTAAGTAGTACCTGTGTCTCTCACTAAGCTTGCTCCCATTTTTCCCTCTTCATGGCTTACATACATACTAAAAGCAACGTGCCATCTTACGTTCCTATCTTAACTAAACTCTTGCATTCACTCTGGCATCCAAATAAAGCCCATCAGAATCATACAATTTGATTAAACCAGATTATGCATCCCACCAGTGTCTCGACAATTTCTTTTATGTTCTAATAATCACATATACTTAACTCAACATACTTATCTACTATTTAAGTGGAATGCAACTCATAAGCTCATGATCTCGTGAGCCCAGATTCCATCATAATGAACCAATTCTTCCCAGAACAACTTCCCAAACCCTCAATGCCCATTTCAGCCACGCAGTATTATAACCTCTGCGCAGGCGCCTGGCGGCAAGCCCCGTGCCTCCAAGCGGTGCATACCATCTGGGCATTTCCAGATTTTTCCCATCACCCGTAACCCCACCATTCTTTCTTCTTTGCGAATTTCCCTCAATCTCCATTCCGATTCAATCACATTCAGAATAATCCATAACCTAATCACATTAATAAATAATTCCCAATGCCAATTCACAATATTCATTCTCGAATCATAAATAAAGATACCCCAATATTAAACCCTAAAAGGTGTTCATAGCAATTTATCAATTTAAACTTCCAACCATACATAATTCGACAATGTATCACATCATATCATCCTTAATTAAGTAGGACTTCATTTCTCCCCGATGAAAAATCACCCCAAAACACACAGAACATCAAAATCGAGTCAATTTGATTCACGTCGCCTGACGGTTCACTCGCTACCGCCAGGCGCTTCATCCAAACCCAGGCGCTTCATAGAAATTCCAGCAGAATCAGATGACATTGATATTATTCATAAGATATAGCATGCGATTCAGGCTTAACATAATTTAAAACGTGTAAAACTCCCCTAACCTGGATTCCTTGCTTAAAAGTTGATACTTGAGATTTCCCTATGATCACCAATGACCTTCCTTTCTATTTTACAGCCACCCTTGGCTGCCATGTCCACTAGGGTTTCCGTTAACCCTTCAAATTCAAGCCAAAACCCAAAATAGAAAAAATAAAGTTTAATTTGGGTTCTCTAAGACTTGAACCCACAACCATGCCAATGCAAAGTCAATGCTATACCATCAGGTCAATTCATGTTTCTTGCTAACTAATATAATTAATTTATTATATCATTCTACAACATGACCATATATATATAAAAATATAAAATCATATAAATAACACATAATTGGCATACATAGAACTTGAACCCAAGTCCTCTCACACAATTAAGTACTCTCAACCACTTGAGCTAGTGTTTTTCCACGTCATATAGGTTAGAATTAAATGCCTTAAAGGCTCTCCCTACCCGCATTTATTAATTAATTAATTATTTAATTAATTAAATTCTACGGGTCTTACAGAATACCTCTATGGTTCTTAATTAAATCTGAAAAGATGGATAACTTACACCTTTGGAAAGTCGCTAGAGCGTTGCACAAGCAAAATGACATTTTTTCTGTTAGCAAAGATTCCAAATGGACAAGCAAATGTTGTCTTCTCTTGGACCAATGGATCTACTGTTATTTAATTATAGCTTAAGTATCCATATAAAAAATAATAGTATATTTTTCCAACAAGTCTCTCCAAAATTTGATTTGCAAATAGAAGTGGGAAGTTTTTTTTTAGTGGCTTGGTTCAATTTCCTATAGTTAATGAACATTCTCTACCCTGTCATTGTCGTTTTAGGAATGAGTTCATTATTCTCATTTTGAATCACTGTCATTCCACCCTTCTTAGAAACAACTTGGACAAGACTAACCCATGCACTATCTCATATTGGATATATTATTCTAGCCTTAAGTAGTTTTATCACTTCTTTCCTCCATCTTAAAGTAATCCTTTTTGTCAATAGGATGCTTCATGGCCTTAAATACATTGAAAATGACCTCCTCATCCTACACTCTTACTTTTAATTTTCCATTGTCAACATCAATGATGACCTCAACTATTTTCATAAAAGGTCTCCCTAGGATGAGAGGTACTTTTAGGTCTTCCTCAATATCCATAATTACAATGTCTATTAGAAACTATAATCTATCCACTTTGACAAGTAGATCTTCAACAATGCCATATGGATATTTGATAGATCTATCAACCAATTGGAGTGTCATTCTTGTTGGTTGAACTTTCACATCTCTTATTCTCTTTAACATGGACAAGGGCATCAAATTGATACTTGCTCCAAGGTTCAACAATACCTTGCCCACTATTAAATCTGCCAATAGTTATAGGTAGTGTGACACTTCCTAGATCCTTGGACTTTTGAGGAAGAGGCTTTTGAATGATGTCATTGCAACCAACTTCCAATTCCACAATCTCCCCCTCTTGAATTCTTCTTTTCTTTATGAGTAGATATCTCATGAATTTGGGATAGGTAGGCATTTCCTCTATTGCCTTTGTGAAAGCTATATTGATCTATAATCTTTCGATCATATTCAGGAATCTATTGATTTGCCTCTCTCTATCCTTTCTTGATGGTGCATGAGGATAAGGCAAATTTGTCACAGGGGGACTTTTCATCTTAATATTTTTATTTTTTCTTTCTTTTGTCTCCCCCTATTTTTCTTCTTTTTCTTTTCTTTTTTGTTTTCGCACTTACAGCAATATATGTAACATCCTGATCGGATATTACTAATTTAAATAAAATAAAAATAATACGTAACAAAACATCTGCCATTAATTAATAAAACCTCTTTCCCAAAGCCCAAGAAAACTTCAAATTTATTAAAGCGCTGAAATCCAAAATCCAAAAGTGGTCCACAACAAAACATGTTCCAACACCGTTTTAATTAGAAAATTACAAAAATAGTCAAAGTATTAAAATAGTTCCTCAAAGAACCCCAATTGCTAGCCCCACTCCGGCTCTAAGCATCCCTAACACCACTTGAAATATCATATGCTCACGTGTAACAAGTTACACGATCATCGCCAAACACAAGCAGATAGGGTGAGCTCACAGAATAAACAAAATACTAAGCAGCATAAAGTAAACCCACACCCCCTTGGAGAACCTCCCTCCTCCAACACTAGAAATCATGGCCACCACCATGTATATCCATAAATTTACACACCATGATAATGCTTTTAAGATATCATTTGCTGCCACGAGCCACCACGAGCCACCACTCGTGGTTCCACCTCTATGAGCCACCACTCGTAGATCACACGTGCGAAACTATCATGTTATGAACCACCATCCGTAACACCAAGTGGAGTTCCCCAATACGAACCACAATCCGTATTCTCAACACAAGACTCTCAACATCACAGGCCACTACCCATGATTGCAAATCAAGTGGAGCCAACCAATACGAGCCATAACTCGTATGCTCGCACCAAATTTCTAACATCACCAGGCCACTACCCAAGATCACCACATGTTTGCCATCCATTCCAAGCTACAACTAATGAATGGGCCTCAGCAAGTTTCATACTCGAAGGTATCATCTAAAGCAATGTAGACGACACAACATTCCCAAAAGAATAACCCTTGTCCTCTACGTTATCGTTTAGCGTAGCCAGCAAAATAGTGCTACAAACCGCTTGGCGGCCACCACATGCCGCTAGGCGCCATATGCTCCAAGAGTCTATGATCTTGTAGTTATTGTCTGGAGGAAGCATCCTCACCGCTAGGTGCGACACGTTCCAGTGGCCACTGTCCATAAAGATATCGCCTAGCAGAAACACCCTCACCGCTAGGCACCAAACATTCCAGTGACCCCCTATTTTTGTAGCCATCACCTCGCGGTTTAGACGTCACTGTCAGGCGCTACACCAACATAACACATCTTACTGATTTTTACAATCCTGGACATACTATGACACAATCAAATCATCAAAAGCACACTACAGTAATGCTAAGTACCTACGTATCATTCAACATGAATTAAAACCCACACCCCATAAGCCTTACTAACATTTTTATTCCCACATATATTCACCAACTCAACTATGCCATCATTTAGAATTAACTAAGCTCAAACCATGCTCCTTAACAATATACCACAGTCACCCCATCATACATATATTCCATCAGTGTCCCAAATATTACTGCAATTTCCATCTAATCTCGTGTAACATAACAATTACCCGTTAGCATACAATTACACTATACACTCAACTTAGGAAACTCAACAGAGGAACTACAAATCCTAAGTTATATTCTACAACCAACTTATGCTTAATCCTCATTTAGCTATACCTCATTTGTGCATTCTTTATGTCTTAATTCTTCCAAAACTCAAATCATATTTATTCCTTCCAATATTTATAAAATACTAATTATCCAGTTTTCACATAATTAATTCCACTTGTTTCCTCCCAGCAAATTTCCCCAACACGCACACAACCCAATCAACACAAAATTTTTGGTTCCCGCGTATCGCAAGGCGACAAGGACGTGTCGCCGGTGCATTAGATTCTGAGTAGTTTCAGAATTCCCTGCACCTACGTGTAAACCAAAATTTTCCCCATCCTACTACCTAGTAATCCCACAGTACGAGTTCACTCCTAAATAATTTTCCATCCTACAGCCACCTTCAATTGCATCATCCAATTACCAATTTGCTATTATCAGGATTAAGATTCAGTTTTCGTATTCAATCTCAACCTTTATTCACCTACATGCTTCTCAAATCATCCAAACCTCAAAACCCCAAACAATTCATAAATTTATAACATTCATGAATCAACAAAAAACTAAAGACCATTTTCCCTCGATTAGAATCACCCTAGAATGCACAAAACCCAAAAACGAACGAAATCCGAATGAGTCATCTACCGTGCGTTCATCGCCGCTAGGCGATTCTTGCCAAAACCCAGAAAATTGGGTTATTCCTAATGTGTCGCCTGGCGGGCCTTCAGCGCTGCCAAGCGGTTCATCCCCAAAACCCCAAAAAACTGCACAAAAAGCTCGCATCGCCTCCCAATATGCTCTCTTCCTTTTCTCTTTAAACCTTCTCCTTCTCACTTTCCAGCCCCAAATTTAATTAACTTAATAAAAAATGAAAATTACATTAAAATGGGATTAAATGCCATTCAAGTGCTATTACAAGATGGTTTCCCAACTCTTCCAGCTACTCCCTATTGTTTTCTGAACCTTCCTATTCATGATAAAGAGAATTTGGGCAAAAAGGAAACTATTTAGCATCAATCAAGGTTCGAACTCACATCCATACAATTACCAAGCCAATGCACAAACAACCAAGCCATTCATGTTTCAGGATAATTCATATACATCTATGATTATATTATCATGCTCCATGGTGAAGCGTATATGCAAAATAATTAAACCATTAAATTAACATACTAGTGGCATATGTAGGATTCAAACCCAAGTCCTCTCCATACAACTCAACACACTCAACCACTTGAGCTATCACTTTTCCTTATCATAACTCACGACATTAAATACTATAAAGATTCTACTACCCGCATTTATATTAAATAAATATTTATTTATCTATTTAATTTCCCAGGTCTTACAATATCTACATCTACTAAATCTGTATTTACACTATTTTCTTTACCTTCACCACTTAGTGTAGCTCCAAAGCTCAGCTTAGTTTCCTCGTTCTTTTCCTTCTGATTTACTCCTTCCTCACTTTCTTTCTCATTTTCTTTACTTAAGTTATCTCCAATTCCTTTTCCTATCGCAGTGCCTTGTTTGGTTGTGATAGATTTGCAATGCTCCATAGGATTCACTTGAGTATTGGTTGCAAAATTGACTTTCTTGTTGGTAGTCAATTGTTAGCTATTTGTGCAATTTGCACTTCCATTAGAGGTCTCTATGTTCTTCAAATTTGTTGTTGAAACTTGAACGAATTGAGCTAGAGCATCTCCAATTTGCTCAATTTTTCCTATTAGAATGGTTGTTAACGTTTGTAAGGTTCATGCTGACTATGCCTTTGTGGATTTCCATCCTCTTGCCTCCATCCAGAATTGTGGTACTGATTGTTCCTCCGATTTTGAATTCTGATGGAAGCTAGAATTCTTTGGTTTCCTTGAGCCACTCATAAAATTATTCTGCTTTTGTTGTACAAATTTTGTTGTTGAGCATTGGCCATTAAGTGATTGCCAACACAAAAATCACACCTTAGACCCTATTGGGACATGCTAGTTATAGTTGCTCTAACCTGCACCTTAGTCATTTGCTTTTTAATCTCCTCCATCTACTATGAAATCATCTGGGTTTGAGCCAAAATTGCACTTTGTGTATCTTGCTCCCTAATTCATTTCTTATTTTGTTGGCTTTTATCATTTTGTGCTTGGTGGTCACTTGTTGCCAAAGATTCTATCGTTGAAGTTGCTTCAACCACGTCTTTTTTTCATCATAGAAACTCCTATAAAATCATCCAAAAGCATTTTAGTTTGTGGCCTAAGCCCACTATAAAACATATTGAGTTTTGCCACATCATAAAATCAATGGTTTACACACTAATAATTGGCATTATCATGTTTTTATTTTATTTATTTTTATGTTTCATTGTTATTTTCTTTTTGGATTTTATTTGATATTTTAGGTTTTATTGAATAAAAGTTCAAAAGGTAAATGCCTGGAATATATTTTTGAAATAAGTGGAAATCTCAGAGATTTGAGAAGATTATCAACAGAATAAATGGAATATTGACTCGTCAAAGATTATAACCAATGATATTTACCCACAAAGTTAGTTATTCAAATTACAAATGATAAGATTTGAAGAATATATCAAAGATATGGAATTTTCAAATATTAAAGGATATGTCTCAAGGATTATCTATTACAATTTATTCAAGTACATAATTAAGTCCATGAAAGTCTATAAATTGAGGGCTTGGCATACGCCACATACACACTTAGAGAGAAAGAAACTTGATATCTCTACATTTAAAGGTAGAAGAGCATTCTGAAGGATGTAGGCATTCAATTTCAACATCAGAATAGTCTTCAGTATACTTAGGGAATAACTAACTCCCTCATTCACGGGGGTTAGGTGTAATATATTCTTAATTCTCTATGAATACCATTAATTAATATAATTCTTTTCCATCACTCTTGTGTTCTATTCTTGCTTTAACTGTATGATAATTATTGATTGCATATTTGTGGGTATCTAATCATCGGCACGGTACAAGAACCTAGACTAGAATAGGCAACTAATTGATTGTGCATCTAAACGTAGAGTACATCATTGGTCATTCGTAACATCATAATTTTGATCATTAATGCAAACTCTTAATAAGGAAAAGTCTAAGACATTAGGGCTTGTTACTAAGGTGTGAATGTTAGAGTATGAATTAAAAGAATATTGTTTGGTGTTTTTGCTTTGAATTGGATCATGCAACCAAATCCCTATGAAGTTTTTATCCTATATTTTTGTCAATCAAGTTATTTGTTTCTATTGTGTCAATTCCTCTTATATTTTATATTTAATTCTAACTTTATTTTTCCTCCTATTTTCCATAAATGTTTGGTATTCTCACCCTTTATCAATAACTAAAAAATTAATTTACACCTTATTAGTCCCTATGGGATACGATATATGGACTTATCCACTTTATTACTTTTGCGATTTGGTAAACTTGCCAATCCCGTAACAGACACTTTTTGAGAACAGATTTGTATCTCTCCCATGCTTCACATAAAGGTTCATCTAGTACTTGTGAGAAAGTTGCTATTGTTCACTTAGCACCTATGTATCTTGGTGGTGGGAAAAATCTGGTCAGAAATCTTCTTTCCACATCTTCCCAATTTACCAAACACTAATTTGGTTGAGATTGCGACCAAATTTTTGCTTTTCCAATTAAGAAAACGGGAAACAATATGAGATATATTGCCTCTTCATCCTCCCTTGATATTCCCATGGTGCCACATAATTCATAGAAGGTTGTTAGGTGATTATAGGGATCTTTATGGTCCAATCTTGTAAACTGATTTGTAGCTATTAATGATAGCAATATAGGTTTCATTTCTACACCCTCGGTAGGGCTAACTATGCTTGAGAATTATCTTGGCCCTTGTTGCTACAAATAGTCTCCTATCAATCTCCTATGTTAAGTACGTTCCGCCATTGATTCTTCTTGGTTCTGCTTATTTGAGCTTGGAAAAGGTGAGTTTTCGTTAATCTATTATTTTTGCTCGAGTTGTGCTTGTTGCTTCCTTTTTATGTTCTTGCTATTATTTCTCCTAGCAGTCTTTTCTATTCATGATAAAATAGCAGGAGAGAATTCTAAATTATCTTAGCACAAATCCTTGGCAATGGCGCCAAAAACTTGTTAAGACCTAAATGAGGGTCTATAAATTATCCAACAAGTGCATTGGTTCGATTGTAGTACAACAAGGTCGTATCCACATGGATTTGGTATGATAAAACAATAATTTATAATATACTTGAAGTTTGGCAATAAAATAGTAACAAGGATTGGATTTAACAATTTGAAAATATGTTTGAATACAAATGAAGATAAGTGATGTTGATTAAGGTGTTGAGATTCAACTTGGCTTCTTTCATTCAAGTGTATTGCCATTGATTATCAATAAATTATGTTCTTTATCTTAGTGTTCTTGGAAGTACTCTTAATTGTAGTTATAACGTCATGTTTGTAGTATTAGAACCTAAAGGTGTCAGACGCAGGATGTCCCCATCTAGGTGGAGGAATCCTTGCATTAAGAACAAGACTTTTTAAGCCAACTAAAGCTACATATCTATAACATCCCTAAGGAATATTACTTTAATAATAACATAAGCAATTAAAATAAAAGGAATTTAATATGATAATATAAGAAATTCCTCATTTATAAACACAAGTTCCCAAAACGCGGGTTAAATCGCAAAGTTTAATACATTGTAAATGGTCACAGTCAAAATTATTACAAATGTAAGAGCCCAAAATGGCTAATGTTCAAAGCAACATAAAAGAATAAAACATCAAAATCTCAATCTTCAAAAAGCCCATATGATCCTGCTCTCCAGTATCAAGTGTCTCCTGGCTCACCTGTCAAATTATCTGGTCCCGGATGATAAATCATTCGATCATCGCCACACACACAGATAGGGTGAGCTATGCATATAAAAACAAAATAAATATGATACCCATCCCAATAAAAATTTACTGATAATATTCATTACACATCATCCGCGCCGATCTTAGATTCCTTCCTGAGTCATATGCATGAAACTAGGTCTTGGGACTTTTACTGTGCTTCCACGAAACTATCCCTTTCGTGGTCCAACCCTACGAGCCAATCCTGCTCATAGTCTATCCCCACAGACTCCTCGCCTGTAGTACAACATCCAAGCTTACTCAACTTGGACCCTGGCACGCACGCAATCACCGTACTATGGACTCCTCGCCCAATAGTAGCCGACGGGAACATCACAGTTCCTTGCCCATCGTGCGCCCAACGCATGCGATCACCATACTAAGGACTCCTCGCCCAATAGTAGCCGACGGGAACATCACAATTCCATGCCCATCATGCATTCAACCACTCAAGCACATCCCAGACCCCTATTGGACTTAGTCCGTCAAGCCCAAGCATAAAAGAAGTGATCTTAGTCCTTCAAGTCCACTAATCAAAGTAAAAACCAATTATACAGCCACAAAACCCGCCTGGTACCGCCTAGGCACTGCTAGGCGGATACTGGCAGGAAACCGCCCGGCAGTCACACTCCCACCGCCAAGCGCTGTTGACCAAACAGGACCCGTAATTCTCCGTCACCGCCTGGCGGACACAACCCTGCCGCCAGGCGCCTGCCGCTAACAGTGGCCACTGCCACTGTTTTTCACTCTACCGCCAGGCGCTATACCAGTAGCGCAATGCCACTGGTTTTTGGCACTTTTTACAGGTCCTAATAGGCTTCAAACGCATAATATTTTGTCACACATACCTGTGTAGTAATACAAGACATACAACCAAACCAGAGTACCATTTATACAACTAGCTCATGCCCAAGTCACTATTTCCACATCTTAAATACACCTTACACAGTCCATGTACAAGAACAAGTTCTATGATATAATTATTATACTCACCACTTACCACAATATAATTTACAGTTTACCTACTTTTCTCCAATTTCATTCATGCATAAGTCATAATGCAAAATGAGCTTTAGTTCCCACAAGTTGATATGTTCACTCAATTTCAAAAGGGTAATTTCCTGACTACTAACCCAACTCTCACAAAACCCTTCCGCGATTCTCCAAACGTGCATCTCGCAGTAACCTCGCTAAGACACTCTCCCCTCTAATGCATCGCCTGGCGGTCCCCCAAGTGCCGCCAGGCGGTTCATACTAGTTTATGCAATCTGTCACATTTTCCAGCATTCACAGTATCCACCACTACCCCAAATTCAGTTTTTCATTAAGTCTAACACGATTACGCCTCCACACAGTATCCAAATTTAATATCGTAATTACTTTAACTGCTATTTTCGATCAACACGATTAATCACAGAGATCATCCACGTTTTCCAAATTCTAATTCCCCATGAACCCTAAATTCCCAATTCAATTACAATTCATACCATAGTCTCCCAATTACGAATTTACGGATAATAACCCATCATACCCGTGACATTCGTATCACAAGAATCTCTCCCAAGCCTCTTCCACCACAAAAATACCAAAAATCAGAAGGAACTGGGCAACCTAGTTCGTGTCGCCTGGCAGACTATGTAACATCCCTAGGGAATATTACAAAAAAATAAATATTAAAATAATAATTTCATTAAATAGCCATCTCGATAAAAATCCCAACGCGGGAAAACTTTTAATTTAACAAGATAGCGCTCCAAAATTTATAACTGAATCCAAAACTGATTACAAGTTCCAAAATTGGCATTTAAATAAAAATTACAATTTATTCAAAACCCTAGCACTACTCCCATGCTAGCCCTCACTCCGCCATCTGAGCATCCTCAGCACCACCTGTATCAACATCTGCTCCCGTGTAACGAATTACACGATCATCGCCACACACAAACAGAAAG
>Ga0214544_1000640_pt1 | contig 66360 bp, 33 predicted proteins | sample CNSS3metaG_FD_160074 | JGI IMG/M metagenome (GOLD analysis project Ga0214544, IMG submission 160074) | Root nodule microbial communities from cowpea collected in UCLA plant growth center, Los Angeles, California, USA - CNSS3 | ecosystem: Host-associated > Plants > Roots > Nodule | place: USA... | reverse complement strand
TTTAGTATTTCAAATTATTTATTTTTTTTTTTTTTTTTCTTGTTTTGTACAGGGTCATGAGCAATCTCCTATGCAAGCACACTAGGAAAACAATATAAATGATTCAGTGGTAAACTTTAGAGTGGAGTAATGATTATCTTTAATGTAAAATTAAGGGAAAAAACAGAACAAATTGAAGAAAAAAACCTTTGGAAGTGCCATTAGTGTAATTAGATGTTGTTGTATATACAATATATAACCCCTTCTACTGGAAAAGGAAAATGTTGAGAAAGATCATAAACATGGGTAAGCAGAGACGTACTACACTATACATTATGGTTCCATGACCAATTGCTTCTAGCAAAATAAAATGGGTTGAATTTTAATTTACATTTTTTTTTTACATTTTTTTTTTCATTTACTACTCATCACCATTGATTTAGGATCACTTTGTACACTGAAAAATAAGTAATTTGTATTTGATATCAAATAATTAAGCAATTTTTATAAAAAAATAAAATGGTAACTTCAGGATGAGAAACAATCATAACTTAAGATATCAAAAAAATATCTTAGTTGTATTTAGTTTGTTATACAGTGCATTCGGCTTCATGTCTAATGTACCATCGTGAATCAATCTTGTAAGTTATTCTCATATCGCTTTCATGTTTAGAATGCGATATAAATTTTATTTTGAGCGGGGTTTCAAAGATAGTCAAAAAGAAGTGAAGCCCTGTTTAAAAAATAAATAATCTATTTTTCTTTTTTCTGATTTTCTTTTCTATAACGAAAGAATTTAGTTCAAAATTAAAATTAAAACATTGAAATAGGTCTTATTACTAAAAACATTGAAATTATAAAATAGTAGTATAGGTCATATTACTAAAAACATTGAAATTATAAATAATATAATAACTAAAAATATTATAGGTCAACAAGTTTTTATTACAAAACACTACGAAATTATAAAAAATGCTAAACTATTTTGTACTAACAAAATTGTTGAAACTTAGTGTATAAATGTTATCAATTAAATATGGTAAAATAAGTTACGATAATAATAACATCCAAGTTATTAGGTTTTATATAAAAATAAATTGCCTTTTAACTACTAGTTGTGGTTAAAATATAAAATATTTACTTTAATACTATTTCATGTTAAATTAAAACTAAATCAAATCGAATCCCATCACATATATTTTATTTATTTTGTTTAGGTAGGGTATTTGCAATTTTTTAATTTTTTTATAAAAATATATATATATATATATATATATATATATATATATATATATATATATAAAATATAAGAATAAAATAAAATAACAATTTTCTTTTGTACCATATATTATATCTCTTATATTTTATATATAATATTTTATATTATAATTATATTATGATTCCTATCAATATTTTAATATGACTTTTAAAATTTTATAAGTCAACATCAAATTCAAAATTTAACAAAGTATAAAATAAAATGACTATAAATAAAATTTTGTGAAAATAAAGTCTATTGATTAAAAAAAATGCAAATTTAAAATGAAAAATAAACAAATATTTAATATATATATATATATATATATATATATATATAATTTTCCATTGTACCAATAAAAAAAAGGTTAAGATAAATCTTCTCAATACAGCAAAGGCTACAGTAGTCCTACGAATGCTCTTTATATTAAATTAAAGGCCACACAAAAAAATGACCTTTCAAATGTATAGATCAAGGTTAAATTTGGAAAAGAAAAACGTATATTTAGTAAAATTTGAATGCCTGGAAAATCAAGGGCAAAATTCAACCCGCCAAAGTAATTTTCAAAATCATTTTATCACGATCACCATTTATTAGGCGAAGTCAAGGACATAACAGAACGTGGATCTTTGTTTTCAAATGCTCTTCCAATGTGGACCGAAGAGCTCAAGCTAAAAAACCAAAGACAAATATAACAACACTAAGAGAGTCTCATCCTCGTTAATGTAACAGAGTCCCGAAACAAAAGCAAACATCATAATGTCTAGTTTTAAAACAACGAATAATAACCTGAAGGGCAAAACAGACCCTTTATTCAAAAAATAAAAGAAGCAAAGCAGCAACATAAGTAACAAACTCCACACACAGTCTCATTCTTCATCCGATTCTGATTCTGCATTCTGAAGCCATTCAATGAACGGCTGAGCATTCTTCCAAATCTGAGAGTTCTTGTTATCACCCTTCAGTCCCTTTTGATACCACTTCACTATGTGTTCTTCCTCCAACACATCAGCGTCGTAGAGTGCCTTCAGAACCAGGGCAACTTCCTTCAACGCATTGGAAGTAGACTTGCAAGAAAATTCCTCAATTGCACACAGCAGTAACAACTGCAAACCCTCTTCCTCAGCAACTGCGGCAGCAAGGTAGTTCTTCTTCTTAATTGCTTCTTTTGCAAAACCTTTCTCAATGCCCTCAAACAGGGCTTCATACAGAGCACTCATCTTCTCCTGAGCAGATGCCGGAAGTGCTGCTAGATGGGACACCAACTCCTTTGCCTTGACACCTTTATTCAAATTTGCTTTGACTTCTGCAACCAGTGTCCTATAGGTCAAAGAGTTACCATTCTCAGAATTAGCACTTACCTTAGTTCTGGCTTTCTCCTCCTTCTCTGGTTCATCTGTGGAGAGCATGACCATATCAGCTGTCACAGCACTCAGCTGTTCCTGAATTCGTTGACGAGCAGCCTCCAGTGATGTATCGGTTTGCCATTCTATGTCGTCATCCACATCTTCCTTGTCACGAGCCTCATCCTTCTCATCAATTTGACTGCGGGGAGGTGATGCACGGTCTTCATCGGAGCCATTTGCCTTTTTCCTTGAAGAGGTAGATTTCGGAGCACCATCCTTAGAAGATGAAGTTCCTTTCTTCTTAATAACCTCTTTCTTCAGTTTTTTCTGCTCCTCATCAGCCATTTCACCTTCCTTCAGTCTCTCTTTCTCAGCTCTCCTCATGGCCTTCTTGTCTTTGGATCCCTTTTTAACTTCTGGAGGGTTCTTAATGATGAATGTAGTTAGCTTGTCTCTCATGTCAACGTCAGACACAAACCCACAAGCAGCACATTTCAGCTGAATCATTTGGCTCTTAGTAATTAAGATATCAGTTTCAGGATTTCCACAACCATAACACTGGACATATTTCTTGATGAAGATTTCAAGAAGGCCAGCAAGTTTTGGAGTATCATGTGCGCCATTAACATGGGAAGTTCCAGTTTTCTCATCAAACTTTGATTGGGCTCCAAGCTCACATCCGAAATACTTTGTTGTGTAGGCAGCTGGCCTTGCCAAGGCTTTCGCAATATCAACCATATTGACAATATTTGTTTTGATGCCATTACCTCTGCCCTCGATTTTGGTGATCATTCTTGGCATCTTGTACCTATAGAAGGCATCATCACTGTTACTAGCACCAATGTTTTGTAAGGCCATGATGACACAAATCCTGAAAGTCTCAAAGAAACACGCTAGACGACACAGGTGGCTGATACTGAAATTCAAAGTTAACGCAGAAGCAATAATGATGTTGATCAGTAGATTGTTATCACAAAGATCCTCCTAGAGAAATCGTGGGCTGCAAACAGCAACTACAAAGCTCAGTGTGTTCCTGGTAAGGCGCACGATGCATACAGCCGAGCCTCCTCGGCACCAGCCTGTTCTTTTTTCTAGAAGACGAAAAACACTCTCCAAGCAACTCAATTGCTCCCAAATGGATAATAGCCCGTTCAAACATGAAAGAAACTTCAACGTGACACCTTCACCTTGAAATCTGCTTGCAGGACACCTGGGTCAAAAACTACAGGCTACATTATTTCAATTACAATTCTGAAACACTAGCTTCAAGCACTTTGTAAAGGGGCCAATATTATAAAGGTAAAAGGTACATAACTTTGACAACATAACCGCAGGATAAGTCGCAAAATCAAATAACAACATAGACACAAGGAAGACATATTAATTACAATTGGAAAATATAAAAATAAAAAATTAAATCCACCACACCGCATAAAAAATAGTAGCAATCATACTCCGCATATTTCACATACCTGAAGTCAATCTCCAAAAAAAAACAACTTACAAAATGACTTAAATAATGGAGAAGAATTCTATCTAACATCAAAGAACAACGACAACAACCAAAATCAAGCCCAATCCAATGCAGAAGAATATGTAAAATCGATTAATGGAATCTATTTGGCTCTATTCGAAATCCAACGCAGACAAATCCAAATTCAAACAAATTTCAGGCACAGCCAACAGGCTTTGGCATGTAGGTTTCATCAACATATTTTACAGAAATAATCACTATTGTTATATCAACACCATCCTTAAACAATGGTATAATTATTCCAGAACGGGATAATACATGCAGCTGAAAACCCTAATATCAAAATTATAACACAAATTAAATTCAATCCTAACAAATAATCATCACAATACAAATAATTTTCTAATCAAGATAAAACAAAACCAGTTAATCCAAACAGAAAGTAAAAAACTCTAAGTATGAATCAAAACAATATAAAACATTCACAATCATAACAATCAATCATCAATAATAACAGATAATTTTGACGATAACACAGCAAACGTGGAAATATTTAGAGCCAAATGCTAGCGTACGACGGAGCACTGTTACACACGGCACAAAATTACCGTCAACAAATTATCAGATCTTAATCGCATCAAAATCTTAACAAAAGAAGAACAGCAGCAGCAGCAGCAACAACAACAAATCGCCAATAAATAAATGAATTACATCGATAAAAGAAATAGCTAAAACAAATGTTATTACGGATCTAGGTTTTTCCAGGTGAAACTCGAAATGAAAATAAACGATTATATAAACAAAGAATAAATAATCATGTAAAAGGAACCGATAAGTCAAGAGACAAAAAAACAAAAAACAAAAACGAAAAGACGATGAATGGAGGTGATGATACCTGCAGAAGTTGTTGAAGGGAACAGAAGGCAAGAAGAATCGGAGCGAAGCGAAAGAGAGGAAAGTGATTAGAAGGTGCGGCTCTTCAGAGTTTGTGAAGGAGACGAGGCTGGGCAAAACCAATGCCCTTACGTCTATATATATACCAACCAATGAAAGCCCTCATTATGTGTAAACTTCAAACTACCCTTCTATTTTTCTTTTTTTACGTAATATTTTAATGAGGTCTAGACCATTCTTTTCTTTCCCTCGCTATTTCTGTTTATTTCATTTTCTTTATGTCATTTTAGCAGCTTGAGTTTGTGAATTATTTTATGCTTTTTCTAATTTTAGTATCCATCTATTATGAATGAAAAATATTCACGAGCAATTAATAATAAATCGACCATACAAAACTAATTATAAATCATTTCAATACATTTTTTTGGAAGAATGGGGAAAGCAGACGAATTAGAATTTATGAGAATTAATAAAAAAAATCAAATAAACATACGTATAAGAAAAATAATAATGAATATTAAATGTAGAATTTCCAATAAATTGTATTTCTTTTTAGAAGAAAAATATGTGTGATACTTAATGATAGGAAAAGTCCACTTTCAAAAATTATCTAACGTTTAAGTCAATAAAAGTAACAATAAATGAATAGTATGAGAATAGATAGTATAATTAAGTGTTGAATGAATATTATATATGGTAAGATGTTATATTTATTGATCTTTTGGATCTACATATTAACTGATTATATGATAATTGAAATATGCATATCTTTTAAATAATAACAATATTTCTCAATAATTTAAGGAGCATTATAATAGTGATCTACTATTATTTTTAGGCCTATAAATGATATTAGGTCATATATGTACATTAAATATAAGCTAAAACTAATGTTTAAATAAAAATAAAAATTTAGAAAATAAATTATGTAAATTAATTTTTGTATAAATAAAATTTAACTTGAAAATTGTTAATTTTTTATTCTAAAACGTCTTTAGAAAAAGTTGGTTTTGTTAACTTTATCGACAATAGAAAAAAAAAAGGTATTGAGTATATTTCGAATTAAACGTCAAAAACTCCCTTTTATACTTAGGGTTGAAAATTAGGACGTAATAATATATAGTAAAAACACTTTAATCTAGGTCAAAAATATAAAATAAAAAATAAAATATTACAAAGTATAGTTGGGAATTCAGCTTTGGTTTAACAATAGTCAGTAGTTTGTTTAAAAATTCTAGACCATTAGACAAAATAACCCATAAAATAATCATCTTAAACTACACATTTAGTGGTACATAATATTGTACAATTTATTACTTTTAATTTACCAAACTAACACTCCATTTAATTAATAAACGTAATTAAAGGAAGCGTCACACTAAAATAACATCGTAGCGTAGTCTCAGAGTTTAAAGGTAATTTCATACAATTATCCAAGGTACGTAACGATGTCAAGCTTAACCATATACAGATATTAACAGTAATAAAATTGGGAGTTTAAAAGGACAGTCAATACATGGGTCGTGGTCCTAAAGAAAATCCACTAAGCGGGATCCAGCCTAGACGGGCTAAGTAGCGGAGTCACCATTCCCCTGTTGACCGCTAGAACCTCTCGCATCTGCTCACATCAATAAATTGATGATCATCGCAAAAGGAGAAGAACCACATACAAGACAACCAAACAAGCAAACAGGATAAGCTAGAGTAGAAACAGTTCATCAAGCAGTCACATGCCATTACACAATCCTAACAGTATATCTCATTCAAACATGTTATGACTTCTCAAACAATACACTAGAATCTGACTCGACTCATCCGGATACATATAATCTAGTCGGATCCACCCCCGAGCTAATTGTTACAAGTTTTACAATGTCTCAATCCCCACACACAAGGTTAGCCCTTAATGAGTTTCGGGCATCATGCTACTCTCACCACAAAAGTCAGTCCGCTATAAGTGAGACTAACTGACTCCTTAGAGTGTCAGGATGCAACCTTACCTTGAATCCTTACCAGACTATATAAATGAGGCACCACCATGAATTCCCACTATCAGGGGTCATGGAATTATGTCCCTGACCACTGAAACACGACTCTGAAATCTCACCTAGAGATTTCAAGGAATTACGCACTGACTACAAACCAATCATAATCAAACAAGTAATGTTTATCATGCATGTATAAATCTCATGCCAACCTTTACAATCCATCCTCATTCGCATCACATGTGAAATCCATACCAACGCATCATTCCCAAACCATGAATATAGAATTATATCCCATATCAATACCATGCCACTTTCATAACCAACCATTTCATGTTCATTACATGCTAAGAATTATCCAACTTCATCGTTCACAACTCATGTTAAGCTCATAAGTTCCAAACCATAATTCATTATATTCACACAAAGTCACTCAGTTCATACTTTAAAAGGCATAATCGGTCCAAACATGTGTTCAATATCCCAAAACAAAGAAACCAAAAAGCAAACATGCTCCTCGCTCAGCCTCTCGTTCAGGCAAAAGAGTCTCGCTCAGGCGAGGGCTCGAATCAGGAACAGTGGCACTGTCGTGCCCTCTCGCTTAGGCGAGACCTCCTCGCTTGAGTGAGATGGGCTCTCGCTCAAAACAGAAGCTCGTCGCCTAGGCGACATCTCATGCAAGCAGCCTGGGCGAGTTGCTATTAATCTCGCCTAGGCGAGACACACTTGCTTGGGCGAGAAAACTAGAACTCGTCACTGTTTGCGTAGACACATACATCCAATCTGACCAAAACATGCTTTTAACAGCTCCCAAGCCATTTTTGATGGCAACCAAACATCAACTCATGAAACAAGATCAAAGCATGTGAGAACACAAAATAAAACAGTAAACCCTAACTTCCCTGTACCTGGAGATAAGCTAGCAGAATGTCCCGACGCGACCTCGACACTGAACAATGGAGTGCAAAAACTCTAGGAACAAAATAAAACGCTGGAAAAAAATAGCGGAACAGAACAGAACGAGGTCATTGGGATGAGCCTCGAGGAAATGCTAAAATAAAACTAGAGGAGGATTACTACGAGCTCAAAAGCCACTTACATGGAGTGGAAGAACTTGAGTTTGCTTAGAGGGAGTTGACGGCTAACCCTAGCAGAACTCTGGAAGGAAGAAAGGCAACGGTTGAGGAATTATTTGCAAGAGTGAAGGCTGAATGGGAGACCCTAACAGCTTTAGGGGCTTTAGCACCCTATGGGCCAGCCCCTTAAGCCCAATAGATTAAGATCAGCCCTTAAATTATTAGGGTAAGAAAACTGGGTCTTACACTATACCTCTTTCAATATTTAAATAAAATGAGAAGAAAAAAGCTAACAAAAATTAAATATATTTTCCTAATAAAATTACCTAAATAATCTCCTATAATAAAAAAACAAAAAAAAAATCGATTAAACTTTATAAACAAACTCTTTGGTAGAGTAATTCTTCAGAGGTAAAGATGTAAAACAGAAACAAGGTTGAATTGAATTGTTGTTCTTTGAAATTAGAGCTTCATTTTTGGAAGGAGAACAAATAAGGATGCGAGACATGAAAGACAAGATGTAAAAAAAAAAACTAATCTCTTGGATTCTGTAAAATCCTTGACCCATCCATTTTTAGTCAGAAAATTTATGTTACAAACATAATATAATGTAAAGAATTAAAGAAAAGAAAATACATAACTGAAAATATTAAAATACAATTTATTCATTTGTGATATTTTTATATATTATTATACACGTTAATACTTTTTTTCTTTTTATTTCGTAACCTTATATCGAAAATGTTGAAGCAAGCAGAAATTCTTAACCTACGATCGTATCTTAATGGTATAATTAAATAATAAAATGCAAAAGTAAGATTAAGATAGATTTGATCATATAAATTTTAAAATAATAATATTAATGCAAATAATTATAAACCATTAATCATTAAGTAAAAAAAATTCATAATATATATCATTACAAAAAACTGTATAAATTTTAAACATAAATTTTAAAATAAAATTAAAGTTTTAAAATCCATCTTAAAAGCACACAAATTTTAACTTTCAAAAAACATTTAAAAATAACTTTGAACAGATTCAAATAAGTTATAAGCTCTCATAATAAAATTAAAAAAAATATATAAATCGGAAAGGGGAGATAGAAATGATAAATTTATACGATATATGATATAATAAAAAAGAAAAAAAATATTTAATATATATGAAATGAAAAAGTATGTATATCATTGTTTATAAAATAATAGATAGCTTATAGAATAATAGAAGTTCAACTACATTTTTTTTCGTATTGAAATGAAGTTTACGTGAGAAGTGCTAGATTTGAGCCCATATACCAAGCACACCCCGCATCCCGGTATACGGAAATAGTAGGGGTGGGCAAAAAATTTAATTTTCTTGATCCAATTCACTTTTGCTCCAATCCACTCCATTTATAATTCATTTTATTAAAAATCTAATCCATTTAAAATTTATTTAATGGATATGGATTCCAATCTAATTTACATTTTATATATCTTATGGATTTGATATCCATTTTATAAATCAAGATTTTTAAATATGGATAATCCAACAAATCCAATCCAAATTTTCAATTTAAATTTTTAGTTGAGTTAGACTAAAGGTTGAGAGGAACTATACCAAATTCAGACTTGGATGGGCCTTGCTCGACGACCTATACGGATCGAACAGGCCCGACAACCATAAGAGGTTGGACGAACCTAAAGATATGAACGAGATAGGCGGGCCCGACAAACCGAACGAGTCGATCAGGCCCAATGACTTGATGAGTCACGCGGACCCGAAAACCCGAACGGACCAGGCAGAACCAATGACGAAAACAGGTCAGGCAGCCCAAAGACTCGAACGAGTCAGGCAGGCCCAAAAACTTGAACAGGCCTGACAACCTGAACGGGCCCTAAGACCCGGATGGGCCGGACGACCTGGCGACCCAGACGGGCACGACGACCCGGATGGGCCTGACGACCCAAACGGCCCGATGACCTAGACGGGCCCAAAGACTCGTACGGGCCCGACGACCCGGATGGGCCTGACGACCCATATGGCCCGATGACCCGGAAGGGCTCGAAGACCTGTACGGGCCCGACGACCCGGATAGGCCTGACGACCCAGACGGCCCGATGACCCGGATGGGCCCGACGACCCGAATGGGCCCGACGATCCGGACGGACATGACAACTTGGACGACTTTGACGGGCCTGGCGACCCGGATGAGCCTGACGACCTACACGGGCCTTACGACCCGGATGACACGATGACACGAACGAACGCTACGACCCGGACGGGCCCTACGACCTAGACGGGCTCGACGTTCCGGACGGGCCCTACGACCCGGATGGGCCCAACGACTCAGACGGGCCTGATGACCTTGACATAACTGACGACCCAGACGGCCCCACGATTCGAACGTGCCCGACTACCTGATTGGGCCCGACTATTTGGACCTGTCCGTTCGGGTCTCTGGCCCGTCTGGGTCGTTGGTCCCATTCGGGTCGTCCGGCCCGTTCGCGTCGTCGAGCCTGTTTGTGTTTTCGGGCCCGTTCGGTTTGTCCGGCCCGTTCGAGTTGTCGAGCCCGTTCAGGTCATCGGGCCGGTCTTGATCGTCCGGGCTGTCGGGTCCGTCCGGATTGTCGATCTCATTCGAATCATTCAGGCCTTAATGACACAAGTTTTAAGAAATTCAATTTAAATTTCTTTTATTAAAAATAGATTCTGGATTTTAAACTTGATCCAAATATTTGGATTGGATTTAAATTTTGATCCAAATATTTGGATCTGGATTCTAAAAAAATCCAAACTACTTTTACTAAAAAAATGGATTTGGGTCAAAAATCTAATCCAATTATTTGGATATAAAATGGATGTGGATTGGATCATTAAATATCCAATCCATGCCCACCCGTAGGAAATAGAGGAATTAGTATCTGAATAAGAACCACACGCAATTGGCCCAAAATATACCTTACCCAATTCATATTCATCCTCTATCAAAACCTCACCCGACAAGCCAAGAAAACTAAAATTATACAATTACATGCAGGTTTCCTAGAATATGATTACTCGATTGATAATCACAATAACAGAAGAAGATATTGTCGGAAGCATCTCAACAAAAACCTCCCCCAACTATCCAACAAAGCTAAAATGGATAAAGAACAAAATATTTTAAGATGACATACAGTTTGACTCAAATATACTCGATCGATTATGATAAAAAGAGTTGTTCTAGCCTCCCCCAATCAAAACCTTTCCCAAATAATCCACCAAAAACTAAAAGTAAAAGGGGTAAAGAAAACACCATCATATTAAAACATTAACATAAAAACATTAGACAAAACAGAAAACACCACGTTTTATTATAAGCACAAAACATTAACATAAAAAGCCAAAATACTCAAGAACCAAACACTGACGCGTACATACTAAAAGACCAGACAGGCATGCACCCTTCGCAACAAGTTTGAAAGATCATAGCAGTTCAACAGAGGGGGCCAACAAGACCCTTTATTGGAAATAAAGGACATGACACAAGCAAGCAAACATAAGTACTGGAAAATCCAAGAGTTTTTCTTCCTCCATGATACATAATGATCACATGTTATTCTTCATCCGATTCCGATTCTGCGTTCTGAAGCCAGTCAATGAAAGGTTGAGCATTCTTCCAAATCTTGGAGCTCTTGTTATCGCCTTTCAGTCCCTTTTGATACCACATAACTATGTGCTCTTCCTCCAAGACATCAGCATCGTACAGTGTCTTCAGAACCAGGGCAACCTCCTTCAAAGCATTGGAATTAGACTTGCAACAGAATTCCTCAATAGCATTAAGCAATAAAATCTGGGATCCCTCCTCTGTAACAGAGGCAGCAAAATAGTTCTTCTTCTTAAGAGTTTCTTTACCAAAACCTTTCTCTGTTCCCTCGAACAGAGCTTCAACCAGAGCACTCATCTTTTCTTGAGCAGGTGCAGGAAGTGCTGCAAGACGAGAAAGCAGTTCGGTTGCTCCAAAACCTTTCTTCAAATTTGCTTTCACTTCAGCGACTACAGTCCCGTAGTTCATTGAGTTACCATTCTGAGAACCACCATTTTCATTACTTGCTGCTTTTTTCTTCTTCTCTGGTTCATCTGTAGAAAGCATAACCATATCGGCTGTCACAGCGCTTAACTGTTCTTGGATACGTTGACGAGCAGCATCAAGTGACGTATCTGTTAGCCATTGTACGCCATCATCATCATCATCTTCGTCATGAGCTTCCTCTTTCTCTTCAATTTGTCTGTGAGTAGGCGATGTGCGGTCTTCGTCAGAGCCACTTCCTTTCTTCTTTGAAATGGTGGATTTTGCAGTGCCATCCTTTGCAGATGAAGAACCTTTCTTCTTGACATCTTTTTTCACTTTCTTCTGTTCCTCATCAGCCGCTTCTCCTTCCTTGAGTCTCTCCTTCTCAGCTCTCCGCATGGCCTTCTTGTCTTTGGAACCTTTCTTTACTTCTGGAGGATTCTTAACGATGAAGGTAGTCAGCTTGTCTCTCATATCAACATCAGACACAAAACCACAAGCAGCACATTTCAGCTGGATCATCTGATTCTTGGTAATTAGGATATCAGTTTCAGGGTTTCCACAACCATAACACTGGACATACTTCTTGATGAAATTCTCAAGAAGGCCAGCAAGCTTTGCAGTATCATGGGCTCCATTGACGTGAGAAGTCCCAGTCTTCTCATCAAACTTAGACTGGGCCCCAAGTTCACAACCAAAATACTTTGTCGTGTAAGACGCTGGCCTTGCCAATGCCTTTGCAATATCAACCATATTGACGACATTAGTTTTGATGCCATTACCTCTGCCCTCAATTTTCGTAATCATCCTAGGCATCTTGTACCTATAGAAGGCATCATCGCTGTTTGCAGCACCAATGTTCTGTAAAGCCATGTTGACGGACAAAGTCTCAGAGATATTCAGTGGCAGCAAACACAAGAATTCAAGTTATACGCAGCAGCAACTTCGGCCTCTAAAGTAGCTTGTAGCCTGGAAGAATCTCCTTCAGGGATAATGGAAGGTGGCCAACCGCTACCACAAAACTGAGTGAATTTCTGGTATGTCTCGCGATGCATACAGATAACTCTCTGCGGTGATGAGGGTCTATAATTTTTTCTAGAAGAAGAAAAATACTCTCCAAGCAGCTCAGTTGCTCCCAAATGGATAGTAGCCTGTTCAAACATGAAAGAAACTTTGACGTCACGCCTTCACCTTGGAATCTGCCACCGCAGAACTTGCACGGATACCAAGCCAACAAAATGAACCTTCAAGAACACCTAAAATTCAAATCGAGAAAAAAAAAACAACTGTTAAAATTACAACATCGAAACTCAAGGCAAGTCCTAATCATAAATAACAATATATTGAAAACCAACGACAAATACCTAGCCAGAACCCATCACGAACAACCAAATCATATACAAGGCCAATGAAAAACCAAGAACATAAATCATTATTCCCAAAGTTTTCATACATCTATCTAAAGATGAGCATCCTAACCCTAAAACGCAAAATAATTTAATCAAATTATTGAGCGTTATCGTAATATCATAAAAAACATAACAGAATCATCGGAAACCTAGAAAACACACATCGAAGTGCCACAACAATAACATTCGAACATTAGAGAAGGAAAAGAGTCATCACATGTGTGGTGCTTCCGATGGAAACCCCCACAAAGAATACGCGTGGCGCCATGATCGATGAGTGTCGATTATTACTAACATTACTATCTGGATTAACATTACAATCACGATGATGAAACAAAAAACATATGTAGATGCAAGTGAATCAGAAGAAACAACCACAACAATAAAGATCGAGAAACGATGTACCTTAGATCGGATGCAGGAGCGTGTTGCGAGCACAGAGAGAATAAGATAGGGATTAGGGATAGAGCTTGAGGCGGCGCTGTGCCTTCTGTGTTCTGTTCTCTCTAATATTTATAACATGAAAATTAAAATACAGTGCTGTTTGGTTGTTGCGCTATGATCCGGTTTATATTTTGTGGTACCCAAGTTACCACATCAATAATCTTCACTAGGCTTCAATCCTGGCCCTTCATCATGTTAACTTCTTCAACGATTTTCGCGCACCTCCACTTGTAGCCATTCATCACAACTCATCGCACCCATCCAAATTACTACGTCGGTTAAAAGAAAATATATATTAAACGAAAATAGGTTAACATATGTTGGAAAATAAATTTAACATAAAAACCTAATACGCGTCATCTTTATCTCTTTCGTACAAGTTCTTTTATTAAATTACTTATAAATATACAATAATGTGTAAATAAAACACAAGACGTGATAATGGATTTAAAATTAATAAAAAAATAAGCAAACCTGTAATAAATAGTATTGTAATTTGGATACAAAAATATTTATTGGTACAGCGAAAAAAATTGAATGATTGAATATAAAAATAGAGAAATACGTGAAAAATATTATTAGTTTGTTTTCTTCTCTCTCTTATCACATTACCATAACCTAAAAGAGTATATTTCAAACACCGTCCACTTATATATTTCTTTTAACAGTTTTGATTTTGATATTTTTACAAAAGTATTTTATATTTATCTAAAATTAAAAGTTCTACTTTTATCCTAATGACTCTGGTTAATAATGTGTTCAACAAAAGTCAAGTGATTATATTAATTGATACGTAGTAATATTTATTACATACCATTTTAGCATCTAAGAAATTCAAGCATTTTGTGAAAACTATAAATAACAATTTCAAAATGCATAAATGTAAAATAATGAGTAGAAGTTATAAAGACCAAAGTCAAAATTGATGGATTTTAGATATACTAGAAACTTATTTTTTCATTGTTATAATTATTTATTGTTGTTATTGTAATAATAAAGCAAAGTAAAGTATGATATAGGTTTAGATAATCTGCAACGTTTAAATTCAAATTTGTTTGGGATCGATATTCAAAAAAATCATAATGGGTTTTGTACTTGTTCATCTACTTGTTCGGCCTATAATTTTCAAATCCATAATTTTTGTTCTACAACCATGAATATTAAAATTACTGTTTTATCTTTTTTAACCAGGTAATCTAGACGTTAAAAATGAAAGAAAAAAATTATACAATTTATAACTTATAAATAACTTTCAGATTATTAAAAAAAAATGTATAGGTTGTATATTTTGGAAATTATCTGTTCTTAAGTCTCTTCAACTTTTTTTAAAGTCATTTTTAACATATAATTTGAAATTTATTATTTATTTTGATCGTGTAATCTAAAAATAAAAAATAACTTTTACATTGTATAATTTGAAAGCTTTCTAAATTATATAATTCGAAAATAATTTTTTATTTTCAGATTTCACAATTTAAAAAACAGAAAAATGAGAATTTTTATATTCAGGGGATGCAGAACGAAAATATAGAGGTGAATTAAGAATTTGTCTTAAAAAAACATGAAAGTCATAAACGTAACTGTTGAAGCAAGTTAAATATGACTTGGCTGGGCTTGGGTTAGCCCAACAAATGTTCTCCATCAGCAAATCATTTTGAATTAATTGGGCCTGACCCAATAATTGAATAAGGCCCATTCTCATTCTACTGATTTTCAACAGTTAGAAACAGAAGCACAATAGATTATTATCACAACATCGATATAAATCATGAATAAGCATTAAATTAACTGACAATATAAATTTATTTCATGATACTGTCTAAATTTAAATCACTAATTTTATAAATTTATTTTTTAATAAGAATTATTTTGAAGATTACCTGTTTGAATTAATTAATTAATAGTGTGATCCTTGGTTGCTATCCAAAAGAATATCAAAACAATTATATCTTTTCTCAAGAATAAAAAAAAAAGTGGAAAGGATGGAAAATATAATGTCAACGACTCTTGTTGCTGATAAAGACAAAAACGACACACGCTGACTTTTTTTAAGAAAACAAGTTTGTTTTTTAAAAGGAAAAAAAAAATGTTGCGAATGGATTAGATGAGTACTACCTTAGTAAATGGTATACATTTTGTTTTTTGTTATAGACAACGTGGTACAAATTGGACCTGGTAAAACCAATGCCAATTCAAATATGACAGAGAAATAGATAAAAAAGAAAACATAGACAAATTGTAATTAAAGTATTTTTTTTGCAAGAAATACAGCTTGCCAACAATGTATCGTAAACTGTCTTCGAGATTGATATCGAGTTAAAATGTGTTAAATGATCTCAAATCTCAACTTTAAACGTGATACAAATTTAAGGTGATAATGTTTGAAAGATTATATCTATTCATTTTTTTAAATTTTGGGACAAAATTAATTATATTAAAGTTTCAAACAGATATTAACTCTAATTTAACGTTAAAAATTAGAAATTAAAAATATATTTAAAAAAAAAAGTATTGTGCATGCATGAAGTATGTTTATGGGATAATATGTAGTTTAGAGAAGAAAACAAAAATGATTAGTTAGTTAATTAAGCCGGTCACTTGAAGTAATCCATGAATAGATAACACCAAAGTGAGGGTGCTAACCATTTATTAATTGCAACCATGACTTTTCCCACACCCTTTCCTCTTCACGTACGCGTTATCAATTTTATTTATTTTTTATTTATCTCTTCAAAGCATGGCATTTGCATCATGATATTCTTGACCCCTAAAACACCCTTTTCTAGTGTCGTATAAGAGAACTCAAAGGGTACCTACAACCCTAACAAACCCTTAAATATATTCCGCAATTTAAGCTACACCAATACTTTTATACAAACACCCTTCTCCTACATTTCGTTCCAACACTGGCGAGTGAGTGATAATGCTATTGCTGCAACAAAAAACTGCCATGGCTGCTTCTCTTCCTTCTTTCTTTTTCGTTCGACCAAGAAGGCCATATCTTAAGAGAAGCAATACACGTCTGATCAAAGTTCAGAATTTTCAAGATGAAGGTAATAGCTTAAGTCTAACTCAATTCTACAAAACCAATTTGTAAGATCAGATTTGCACGAGTCCAGATTCTCTATTGGTTTTTCTTGTGTTGTCATTTGTTGTGCTCTCAAAATACACTGTTGTTAGTGCTTTTAATATATTGTAAAGCATCAAAATGAGTGTCCATCAGTGTATTTTAAAGACATAGCAGATAAACACCACAGAAAAAAATCAACAGAGAATTGCACCTCACTTATATATTATAAAATCGACTTATCTCTGATCGACGTGAGATTCACGATACTGATCTCACAGTACTCTCTTTGAAGTTTTGTTGCATTGTTGTGATTAATGATTTGGAATGATGAATGAACAGAGAGATGGACGAGCATAGATGGGGATTTGAATGTTCTGAAGAAGAGGATAGAGATGGTGAGGGTGAAGGAGAGATTGGAAAGGTGTTGCAGATCTCAACATGGTTGGAATTATGTCCCACTGTGTAACGACAAAATCAGAGGAAACAAAGAGTTAAACATAGTTGAGTTGATTGGTTTGGTTTGTGGCACTCTCGGTCTCACTTGCTTTGCTGGAACATTCTTCATTTGCCTTCTTTCACTACTTCTTCATCTCCAACTATTCTTTTTCCCCCATCATATGTAAATGTACAGAGCTTAACAATATTTTGGTTTTTTCTTTCATCCATCGATTGTTTCGTGCGATGGAAACTGTGAGGGGATTACAATTGTTTTAGTCATTGGTACCCTATTTAATGAATTTTAAATTCGGCAATGATATTTTGACTATTAAATTTTGATAACTTTTTTTTATAACATGAGGTGTCATTTTTTAAATGATTTTAGAATATTGAGAATGAAAAAATAAAAGAATGAAAAACCAATTAAAAGATGACATTTAAGATTGTAAGAGAAAGTTGTCAATAGCCAACAAATATTTTCCTTTTAAATTTGATTGAAGTGTAGGTATCCGTAAGTACTGCTGTTTTTCATTGATGGACAACCATGCAGCCTCGAGGCTCTTATTTATTCGTAAAAGAAAGTAATATATATATATATATATATATATATATATATATATATATATATATATATATATATATATTAAAAGACAACTTCATACTTAAAGATTAAAAGTCATAACACTATAATTAAATTGAAATAATATTCGAACAATTGACCGATTAATCTATTTGGTGTTATCAATAATCACTATAATAAAAATTGATATTATTTATGCCTAAAACCTATCGGTAATTTTGTATAGGTAATTATCAGAGAAAAAAATTTATTAGAAAATGTCCATAAGTAAAAACGGATGAATTTTTCTTATCAGTACAATTTATTGATAAATATCACTTTTTTTCTTCCTCTCTCTTTCTTACTTTTTTTTTTTTACTTTTAAATTTTTTGCTCTTTTCCTTTTTCTTCGTCTCCTCCTCTTATTATTAGCTATGGTCACTCTGGGCTTCTCCCACCCCTTTTTCTCCTTCTTCTCTAACTCTTTCCTTTTCTCCTTTGTTGCCAGCATCACCTTCATCATTGTCATTTTGTTGCCATGTCACTCTGTTGCAATCGTTGTTGCATCGCTAGCCCCTCTTCATCGTCGCATTGGCTCTGACTCCTCTTGTTCTTCTTTTCCTTTTCCACCTTCTCCTATTTTTCCTCCTTTTACTTTTTGTTTTCTTTTTCTTACACATATTTAATTAATTTATAAACATATTTCACAGTATTGGAAGAAAAATTTAGTATTCGATTTATCAACAAATTTTAAGAAATTAAATTACAAACAAATTTACCAAAAAGTTTTACCAAAAAATGTAATATCATTTTATCAACCAAAAAATCCAACACTTACAATTTTACTACGAATTCTGACCAAATTTATCAACAAATAATTCTTTCATTAATTTAAATTTATCGACGAGTTTTATTGGCATATTTATTTCTATCGATAAAATTTATCAAAAATTTATATTTTATCAACGATAAAATTGCATTGGTAATTAAATAATTTCTTGTATTGATCATTTGTATTTTATTTTATTATTAAACCATTGATATAAGATAGGAAGTTATAGATGTAGTTGAAAGTTTATTATTGTTTTGTCTCTCTACATAAATAATATTGTATTGTATAATAAGGATTTATCCCTAATTCCTTGAGTTAAATGCTTAATAATGTGAATGAAATCTAATTTAAAATAAGGCTACTTTACTTTATTATAAGTAAAATTATATCGGTAATAATATAAATATGTGACAATTTTCATGCATGAGTTGTTCATTATTGTGATTTTATATAATCATATTTACTATGTAATTTTCTTTTGGAAGTGAGATTTGAAAATACTTATTTAAAATATGGTAAAGATGAATTTGGATTCTATACTAGATCTTTCTGTGTTGTTTCTCTATTGTGCCTCTATAATACATTAATTAATTACCACTAATTTTAACATTTTAAAATATATTAAAAAGATATTTTAAAGTACCAATACAATATTTTTTTAATGCTCATTAGATAGCAACATCTAAGAAACCAATAAAGAACCTGGACTCGATCAAGATTCATAATCAACTAAAAAGAGGTCAAATTAAAACACATATGAATGGACAATCATCATCTTATTAGTTGATTTTGTAAAGATGAATTAACTTATTTTTTTATGTGATGTCAAAGTATATCTTAGTGAGACTTGATAGCACTAGTGCAATAAGGGCTTTTGGCCCCGGTTATTTTCGTAATTCTGTTTCGATTTTAGAACCGAGGTATATTGGGGTGAGGCCAAAAGGAGAGACCTTTTGGCCCCGGTTATCACCCGAGGCCATAGAGTCGTTTTCTGCCTCGGTTGCAGTGGGACTCGAGGCCATAGAGTCATTTTCTTTTTGCGCCTGGAACGACAATGCGTCACGGCGGTGCTAGGTTCTGGTTTGGTTTTCTTTGCAGATCTGTCATGGTGCCTACAACACGAGGAGGTGTTATTCTTTCGCCTCCATGGAAGTGTCTCCATCTGCTCGAGCTGCAACTCCAACGGCTGGGTAAGAAGCCCCGTGAGATATTCAGTGAAAGCCATGTGGAGATGGTGAAAGTTGGTGAAAAATGGGCCAAAGACACTGCTAGTTCATTCACTCTCGTGGGTACTCTCATAATCACCATCATGTTCGCAACGACTTTCACTGTTCCCGGCGGAAACAACCAAGACGGGGGAACCCATCTTCTTGCGCGACCAGATATTCACTTTGTTTATCATAGCAGATGCAGTATCGCTCTTTACTTCCTCCACCTCTGTCCTCATTTTCATTGGGATCCTCACTTCGCATTTGCTGCAACTCGCCAGTGGTGGTTCTCGTTTTCGCATTGTGGAGGCGTCATCGTCTTCGTTTTCGCGCAGCAGCTTACAGAGAGAAAGAGAGAGGAAAAATGTGCAGCGCGGGGAAGGAGAAAAGGGGCTCGCGAGTTTTGTGCCCTAATTAAACTATATGGCCTCGGTTCAATTAATAACCGAGGCATATAGCCCTATTTGGCCCCGGTTCAGTGTCACCCGAGGCCAAAGATGTTACAGCTACTGCATTTTTGAAATAACCAGCCACGTTTTTGGCTTCGGGTTTGTGCAATCGAAGCATATGAGCCACTTTTGACACCGGTTTTTTTTTAACCGAAGCATATAACCTTTTTTGCTTCGGGTTTTAGCTGAACCGAGACATAAAAGTTGTCTGAAATTGCAAAAGTGCCACCGTGCCATTATATGCTTCAGTTCCTGGTCAACCGAGACATATAAGGCGAGGTAAAAAACAAAATCTGCACTAGTGTAGACTTATTGTGTCATTTCCAGGTTGATATACCCACAAATATCTAGTTTAATACACAAATGTATATACCTAGTAAGGGTGTATGTAGGAAATTATGCTGAAAATCTAAAGTCAAAGATTTTATAAAAAGTAACCTATGTTTAAATCTCTTTTTAATAAAAAAAGAAAATAATTTAGAGACCAAATACTCAAGAGGCCTAAAATGATTATATGAATGAAGAAAAATATAATAGGTCTTCTAAAAAGTTATTAATTAATCCAAATTTACTAAATTAAAAAGTAAAAAAAAAAAAACCCAAACAAACAAGAAATTGCATTCAAGAACATGATAGTTGACTACTTGAAAGATTTATTTATCTGTTAAGTTTTTTGAGAAAAAGGTTATAGTAAATATACTTTTACAAATATAGATCTTTAAAAATATTTTTTTTATTATTGGATGACCTTTTAAATTAAAGATTTCTAAGTTAAAATGCTTATCTAATCAATTTTATTCGTAGTTTTACAATTCTTAATAATATTTTGCCAATAAAGTGTACACATGGTACTTAGAAAATAAAGTGTCTTTAACACTTTAAAAAAGAATTTCTCTTTCCATGGAGTTCTTTCTCATCTCCTTAAGCTTTTGCTTTAAACTATAGCAATCGCCGGTGCTTTAACTTACAAAAACCAATTCAAATTCAAATAAAAAAGTTACAAAGCAAAAACAAGTATAATACAAAAGTATATATAAAAGATTATTAAATCTCAAAAGTCATGGAAAAATGGCTTTTAAAATCTTTGTTAATTAAGAAGAACTTTTCCAATTAAGTTCTAACATAACATAACCAAATAAATGCATAGAAATATATAATTAATTTCACTTAATTTTAAAACAACGTCAACATACTAAATTTATCTTCATAAGACAATGATAACGTCATTGATGTAAATAATTAAAACAACATCATCACGATGACTAACATAATAAAAAAAAAATGTTGTTAATGCTTCTATATTGTCATTATTTTAGATTCTCATGAAAACAAGGGCCACTTCCAACAATACTATCTCCCTCAAACCATAATTAATTTATATTTTTAGCAGTTTTCCCCGCACGTTATGTTCAACTTTTCGAATGATCTTGTTTTACCAAAAATACGAGATTTGTTTTCTTCAAAAAGGAAATTATTATTATTTAAAAAAAAAAAACCTATGTATCTCGAAACATATAGTTAATACTATGGCGTATAATTAAAGACAAAAGTTGGAAGATTAAGTGAATCGAGTTTGAAAAGACGCCATAATTTAAAACGTGCATCATGCAAATGAAGCTTTTTCCCTTTTCCTTTGAGGAGGCAATGCTCTTGCTTACTTACATATATGGCCATATATAAACGACAATTTTGTGTTATTTTTATTGTAGCTACTCCCAACATAAACGACAATGTTCCCTTCTTTAATCACCCCTTGCCAATAAACAAAACAAAGAAAATAAAGAAAAAAAAAAAAGGAAGAAGATTTCCATGCATCACCTTAACGTTGAAAATATGATAGAATCAAAGAAATAGATACTCCACCGAATGTAACTTTAGCTATATTCTTTATGGGAATTAGGGTTTTGGTTTTTCATATTTTCTTTCTTCCATAGCACTATTTTTCCTCTTTTTTTCTTTGTTTCTTTTACTTTCTATCATACATCAAATCTCTTCATCTTTCTCTTTTATATATAATATATTTTTTATATATATATATATATATATATATATATATATATATATATATATTAAAAATTTTAAAGTGAGAAGAGGAGAAGGTTCATCTATTTTTTCTAAGATCCGCCATTATACATTTTGTACCGATGAAAAAGTTAAAAAAAAAACTAATAAATTTAATATCTTAAAATTTCAAGTCAGAAGTGATAACACATTTTATTTTATATAAAATACAATTTTCAGACTTATAAATGAATCTTAATAATTTAGTCAAATTAATATTTTGTTATAAATTCAACTTTATAGTTTTCACATATTTTTTGGAAGAAACCTACGATGTCTCTTATTTTCTCTTCTAGCTTTGTTATTAAGATTGTTATAAAGTGAAAACTATCATTTTCGGAATAATAATAATAGTAACTTTCTTTAAAAGCTGCAAAAACTAAATCTAAAAATAGTTAAAGATTTTAAAATAAAAATATATAGAGTTCGACTAATTAAAAAACATATGATTTTTTTTTTTCCATTTCACATGACAGATGCATTGGTAGGGACCAAATCAATACTTAGAAAAATAATATGATTAATTATTAGTTTTTTCATGAATGTTTAAGGTATTTGGCATTTATAATAAGAGATATTTGTGTAAGTAGGTGTGAACTATGAAATAATAATACGATGACAGTTAGCAACAGTAGAGAATAACAACTGTTATGCCTAAGATGTTTTGTCTGAAGATGACAGACACACTTGGTACCTAGCTGCATGCAGCAACCAATATTAACCAAACGCGAATCCAATTGTTGAAGTTGACGAAACATTATATTTGTTTCATAATTTCTTGTTCTTTGCTGTCTTTGAAGTTTAAGTCCCTAATTCCCTTAAAAAAGTGACTATGGTGTCTTCACTTGATGCACCACACATAACTGCATAATATTCGAACCAATTATTAGACTCCAACAACTGGCCATTTCGAAATTTCGAAATTTAAGCCATTTATCATCATCATTTGTTCGTATAATGCATTATATATCTCAAACACAATCACAAACTTTGATTGCTCCAAAACTAGATTTTATTTTAATTCTATGTGTGAAAAACTTCTTTCTCCACAAAGTAAGATGAATCCTTTATTTCACTACTAAAAAAACTCACATTTCCTACCAATTTTGTTTTGAATTTTTTTAGGAAATACTTATAAATTTTGTTATAAAAAAAATAAATTACAGGATACTGTTGCAAATTTTTTTGTAAAATATTTTGTATAAAACTCGTAACAAATTTTGTAAGAAACACTTGTGAATTTTATAATTTTGTAGAAAATAATTATTCACGAACAAATTACTTGTCAATTAAAATTCTTAGAGAAAATAGCATGAAAAAATCTTTTCTCGCAATTTTTTAAACAACTTTACAAAAAAAAATCTCGTGTAATATAAAAAATTTTAGTAGTGTTTGAAAAAAAAAATTATTAGAAAAATCTTACGGTATATCGTCAAGATTTTCAACTTCAAAAGATTTATAGTATAAGAAAATTTTATTTCTTTTATTCACTGTTGGAATAATAAGTTAATGTATTCTTGTCAATTTGCTCTTGTTAACAGTGACGAAAACAGCGTTAGGAAAGACAAAAGTTATAGATTCACAAAGAAGAATATAGTTTGTAATATACTTTTCCAAATATTTATGGAGTTTAGGGAATTATTTTGAATCCATATGAGTTCTCAAACCCTAATTTATTTAAAGAAGGATAAAAAAAATTATGATTTTATTAGTTTTCAAAACATTGTCCAATCACTTTTTTTAGATATATTTTGGGATAGATCTGTTATGAGATGTAGATTCACCAAATTCTATCACAAAATCCAAATCCCATGTCGTTTTTGAATAGTTATTTTTTTTTTCTGATCAGCGTCGGTTTTGAATAGTTAATCCAGAATTTGTTGAAAAAGACGAATTGGTTAACGTTATTGTGCACGAGCAGAACCGCGTAAATTTTGGAGCTATGCTTTAGTAAATTAAAAATATTATCCTCCAAATAAAAAAATAAATAATATTATCCTTCAATCTGTTTATCATGTTTTTATATGTATCCATCCCTTCATTTCCATTCTCGATCTTACCGAATCCTTATAATTTTTACTCTTTTTTTCATAAATTGAATTCAAAATTAGACTAATTATGACGAGTTATTTTTACATGTTTTAATTATATGTTAATAATAACCGATTTAATAATAATAGCAATAATTAAAATAATAAACATTAAATTTATGTGATTTACCATGACTTAAAATATCTTCAACTATTGTTTATATGATCTTATAGTTATTATTAAGTTGTAATTAAGTTGTAACTTTTGTTGTTGTATTGTGGAAAAATGATATGAAAGGATTAGTTACATTTTTTTTTTCTATTAGTATATGAATATATGTTTTTAGTGCAGTGGAATCAAATTCAGCATGGGTGTATTCTATCATTTACTTTTATGTATCTTTTAAGGTTACACGAATAAAAGAATATAATAAAATTTATTGATTTTAACAAGATAATGGAACAATTTTCTACTTAAAAAGAAAAGCTTTCATAATGGTAACCAAATATTTTAATTCCAATTTTGCAAAAGTCACTTGTTTTGATCACTTTTTTTAAAATTACTTTATCAGGTCTACACAATCTAGTCCAATTTCATGTGATTTTATCTTGCAATAATCCTTTGGCAATTACTTTATGCTACCTATCATTTTTTTTTCTACACTCTATCACTTCTCTTATCACTTCCAGAATTTAATTTCAAGAATACAATAAACAATTCCAGAGTTTTTTTTTTCCTGAAATCAATCACCCCCTCTTTTAAGAAAAACATTTTTAGGAAACTTTTGATGGGATAGAAGATGAAATTTGATAGAGTGCAGGAAGCTTTAGCCTAACCTTTTTTAATTGTTAACAAACAGATGGAATTCACTCTCTTCCACAAACTTCCATCGTCCTTTCTGATTACTTTTATTGTTCCAAACACATCGGTGAATTTCACTTTATTTATTATTTTACATATTTTCATTCATCCTATTCTTCTCAACCACACAACATGAGAGTGCACAATAACTATAAAAAAGAGTGTTGTATAGGACCAAAACAAGGAGAAAAAATGGTGATAATTGGATAGTGTTTGGTTCTCACATTTCGATGACTATTGCTGCTTTTGAAAGCATTGCAGAATGGATATAAATAGAAGTTGTAAGAGCTATCACGACAGCTATTATGTTGCAGTGACGCAATCCTTTCTTTGATTTCTATTTGATCATATGATGATCCATCCCATGTACTTACAGTCCCATCCGGTAGATTCAAGTTTGCAATATTTGGGGGAAGAATTGGTTTGGATGCTTCATATGTTACTGTTGCTGGGGAGACCAACAAGGAAGACCATAATATATATTTACAACTCAACATCTATTCCCGAGGCAAATTGACACAAGCATAAAGTATCAATATTAACAAAATTTCCAAAGGACAGAACAGTTGTTTGCATGCATCCTCTCTAAATAGGTAGACCTACAATAAAAGCACAAGTTACTAAAAATAGCCTAAGGCTTTAAAAATTTAAGTCAATTGTGTATCTTTATGCTTAAGAAAGGGAAACTAACCTCGATGTTCTGAAGATGAATTTTGAGAGTCATTTTATAATCCGGACAATCAATTCGGAATAATCTTCAACAGCTCAATATCAAACAAGAGAGTCTTGTCTATCAGCCCTTGATTCCTCAACACAAAAGCCAAGGCTCGTTGGCCCTGTAAAATATATTTGCATTGCATCTTCTTCATAATCCATTCAGATAGTGGATGAACATAGACATTCACTTCTTACCGAGAATGTTGTTGGTCTTGGGGCACCCTTGTTGAAATCATTCTCAGGATATCCAAGTTCCGGGGGCACAATTATCCTACATCGTTGACAAACATAATGAAATTTGCATCTCTCTACCTGTACGTTTCTTTCCGCAAAAATGAACCCAAAATACTTTTGCAACATTTTCTTTCGTATTCAGATCTTTTATGGACTAAAATGATTTAAATAGAAGATTTTAAACTCAACAGTCCCACTAACTCATAATTTCAATTAAAAAAATGAAAGTCAGGATGTTCCACAAATTTAGAGTTAGAATTCACAAAGTTGCAATTTAATAAAATAAGATTACACTTCATGAACTTGCAACTGCTAATTATAGGCGTGATATGCATGGCGCTACTTTTCAATTAGATGTACTTCAAAATATTATTCTTTGCAAAAGAAATAAAGATCAGGCTATTGTGATGGCAGGAAAGAACTTGCTCATAAAAAGCCTATAGAATGCATCAAATATTTCTAGCAATATAGATGCAGCACCTTCTAATGCCCCCAAGAGCCATGCCCGAAACAGCCTCTTCAAAAGCAGGTATCACCTGAACATTCAACAAGTATACATAAACAAGTTGCATGTCACTCGCAGGAAGCATCTAGTGGACAATGCCCAACAAGGATTTAGTCCCACAGTCAAACGGCAAGGGAACACCTTGCAGTCTGTTGAAAAAGCATATTATATTACTCATAATTTTGTTATAAGAGTGGAACCAAACAATGGCATTACAGGATGGTGTACAAGCGTAATGCATGCATAAAAGAGTACCAAAACACCAGAAACACAAGGAGCTGATACTTACTTGCACAAAGGGGTTTTCAATAAATATATTTCTTTTGCATTAGCAGTTACTTGGGAGAAAATCCTAAACCCCACTATTTCCAATTGTGGAAATACGAAATTACTAAAAAGAATGTAAAGTATAAACTATTTAACAAAATAGCAGTTTAATTATGACCCTATCACATCCTGTATCACTTGGTCCATATCCTAGAAGCAAAAAGCCTAAACATTGTTCATGAAATAATATTCAAAATGTATAAAAAAAATCCTATTCAAGTTGCAAGGAACCAGTTTAATCATTAAATGATAATGTCTCTCACCTCATTATAACCTATTTTGAATCTGAAGAAGTCTTTGTCATCACCCTGCATGATAGAAAAATAGCAGAATGTGTCTAATAATCAATCACACCTACAGTATTGATTTACAAAATGCAAATTTCATACCTCAAAGGAACCGCCCTTGGTTTTATTCCGTGCTTCAAATATGCGGCCATAATAACCTATGGTGTAGCCATCCCAGTCAACCTGAATGGAGTTAGAAAGCCAAAGTTGTTTCAATTATTTCAATCAGAAGGGAGAATAATTCTTTAGAACATGATGTAGATACCTTGCAGTTGTAAAAATAATTGCAGGGTGTTCTGTTGTAAATCTTTCCATTCAAAACTAATCAACACTATTTTCATTTTTTCTACCCATATTTTATTGAACCCAATAATTTTTTAAGGGTTTACAAGTGCGCAAACTACAGTCGAAGAAATCAAGGCCATTCTAATTTTCTTTAAGTTGCCAAATCTGACATAAAGCCATACCATACAAACAAAATCATTTCAGTGAACCAAGAAAGTTTGCTAACTAGACTCTAGAGTACCAAAGAAATTTTGATGTTGAGAGAGTTTTAACTTTTTCATAAAAGGCTATATCAGACTTCTAATTTCTAACCAACAACTACAACAAAAAATTAAAACAAAAAAATGCCGAACGTCTCAGTGCCTTACCACTACTGTCTCTCCCATCTTGGGTTTGGGGCCATTCCCCGGTCGCAAGTCCTGTATTCTTAATGTACATAAATTAATAAAAACATTAATAATAGAAAACATCTTAATTAACCAGTAATGTATATACAACTACTACTACCACTACATCACCTTATATTGGAGTCCTGATTCAGTTTCTGTGTAGTCTGGGTATCGCATTTTTGTCTTGCCATAATCCTTCCCTCGAAGAGCTGGCACTGTATTCACAAATTCTGGATCACATTGCAAGTCTTCGTAGCCTTGATAGTTCTTATTTTACACTTTCTAAATCAATTTGTAGCTCAGCACAGCACATGTCATATTTATTATTTGGTTAAAAATACAGCAAGCTCTTCATTTGGTCTCTTTGCTTAAAACTTACTAAATAGGATTCGTGTAAAATATGACCGATTTGGTTATGGTCACCGTTACTTTATGCTTTCTTTGTTTAGTGTCCCTATATACACATACATTTCATACATTTTTAGAATAGCACATTCCCAATTTGGTTTCTACAAATACAGCAGTTTCCTAAAGGTCTATGTATGGATAGAGACAAATGGAGAATTCGCTGATACAAATAAATTATATGTCTAACCTTATTATTACTATTATTGCAACATGAACAACATAACGTGCAATAGTAAATATCATCATCATATTCAAAACTGAAAATTGAGACGTAGGTTGAGTTTTATAGCGTTATTACTATCGACAAATTCAGCGGCCAAAGCGATTTGGCGAACTGAAGTGCTGCACAAGGCTCCGGCAACAATGGCGACGGAAGAGAGAAGCATCTTTCTTCGTTCGAACGATGGCACACAAGAACAACTTTCAGTCCTGCTGTTGATTCTCCCTGCTGAAAAGGTAGCATAAATGAGAGAGTAGAGAACAGTAAAGTATCTACTGTAACGAAACTGAGCGCACCAGAGGAAGAAGAATCGGAGATTTTCTTGGGATCCTGGGAAAAACCGCAATGGTTGGTGAGTATGGTAATGGAAAAAGAAAACAGAGTTAGATTTAGAAAAGGAATGAAGAAATAGCGTACCAGAGATTGAGAATTGGGGAGGGAAAGAGATGTGAGAGATAAGGACAAAATTGATGCCATAACCATAAAATAACAGAGGAATGTAGAAGCGTCGAGGGAAGTGAATGAATTGGGTTTTGAGATTGAGTTGTGGTGAGTGGAGGAGAATACGTCCTAAGGTTTATTGCCTCTCATTAGGCTCCGGTTCTTGCTTCTTTTTAATTCCTTTTTCTCACATTTTCATGTGTAAACAAATAAATAAAATTATAATTAAATACTATTAAAAAAATTAATAATAATTTCTTTTATCAGACAACAAAAATTTAATAAAAGAATGTAAAAGTTTTAAATTTCAATATATTTTTTTTAAAAGATCAATTAAAAATATCTAAGAAAAAACTCAAAACTTAATGATATTACTATTTCAATATATGCAAAGTTAAAGTGATTTGACTTCTTTAAAAAAGTTTCTTTTAATTTACATATAGAAGCTAGTTTTTTTATTGAAGAACAACGTTTTTTTTTTCATATAGACACTTTCAAAGAAACTTGTCCAAATGAATCATCATAAAGATAAAATCCTTCTGCAATTAATGGCGTACCTTCTTTCAAAAAGTCTGGCTTAATTAATTGACGCTTAACTAATTGAAGATTGTAAATAAGTTGTTGCAAATTTATTGGTGCGAAGTACAACTCTCCCATTGAATAAAACTAAATACTATATTTTCTAACCAATCTTTCTACAAATCCTACTTCTTTGAATAAAAAAAGAGTTAAACAAAAAATGAATTCAATTAATGCTTTAGAAACGAGAAAATCAGTAAAATGATTTAGGGGTTTTTTTGAACTTTTCGTTATATATTGTTCCATCGACCTCATTGTAATTAAGTAACAAAGAACCACAGTAACATAACATTTTGCCACGCTGAACCAGTTGTATTTCCCCTTTCTAATGTAAAAGTATAACTCCGAACGATAACAACTATCCACCCAAAAGAAAGGAACAAGGTAAACTTCACATAATTCTTATAAAACTATTTACCGCTCGACAAAAAACAAGTTAGGAACATGCATCTACCTATTACGCACACACAACTTCAAATCCATTTGACCAGAGTCCTAAATCATAAGTGAAAATGACAGGCTTATTCATTTCCTAAGGAATGCCACGGTAGCAACACGGGAGCCTACGGATCCACCAAACATGAATGTCGGATATGTGCGTACATGACTAACATACTGAAATGGGGGCTCTCTGCACGATTCCTCGTCCTTGCTTGCCTCAATTTCTTGAGCAGTAGAAATTTTTCGTTGGTTGAAACTTTCCACTTCTTGTATCAACTCATCCTTTGTACTGTTACATGATGTGATCACCTTACAACAAACAAGCAGAAAGTATTATTAAGTAGCAAGAGCTGCTGCAACTATATCACGAACACAGGAATTTGGGAGAAAGATAGTGAGTGAACAAACAGAGATCAAGATCAATAATAGTTTAATGAATAAAAATAATCCCACTTAATAACAGGTACAGTCCATGCCATGACCCACAAAACTTGGTAGTAAATTTAAACATTCAGTATCAGATTTGAATGATTTTTTAAGTGCTTACAAGGATTCCACCAGGAGCAACCAACTTCGAAACAGAATCCCAATACATCATCCTGAAATTAAGAAAGCAATAATATAATTCCACGGTACCATGTAAAGTAGACTCTTTTTCGGAGAACGAATAAGTACGAGCAAGAAAGAAATGTTAAACACAGGTTGATAAAGCAAAATAACATCATTCCAATAGACTTATGATAGAATCATGGAAAACAGAACTGACTATTTTCTTTACCTCTTGACAGGACCATCAGGATGCAATCCAATAGCATCGAGCGTCCCTTTATCCATTACAAGCTGAAACTCTTGTTCTAACTTAGTCTCAAGGACATCGTCAACCTTAAAATAGTTAAACCCAATGCATTATGCACAAGACATTTCAAGAATGTAATGATATGATAGTTTGTATGCAAAACAGGGATGCCAAGATACAACTTGGAAGGTCAACCACAAATGCAATTTATCAAATACAAGAAAACATAATGAAATGTGATAAAAGTGTTACGAATATATTAGAATATATTGGAACTAGATGATAACGTGTTTAGTAACATAAATTCTTCCACCTGGTTCATATTTCTCATGCACTTGGTTTACAGTAGTAGCTCCTATTATGTCAGCTCTGTATTGATTTTCCACTAAACACGTTATATTTACTGTCTATAAATGGAAGGCCAGCGACTGTCAACTACAGACGGATACTAATAATAGGTTGGAAGTTAATCATTACAAAAGCCCATGAAGACCCGTCAGATTATCGGAAAAATGGCAAGCTAAAATCAGACACTACTGGTTCAACCTGTGTGAAACTAAAGGATTGCATATCATCATTTATAAGTTTGCTGAAAAATACTCGGAGTATTAGGATTGAGAATCAAGGGGAATAACCGGATAGGGTAATGTTCACTTATCAACAGTACAGCAGTATGTTTAGCATGCTAAACAGACAATCTCAGATACTAGTAATCTACTACCTTTGGGATACACAAGGAAACAATTAAGCAGAACTGTGCATTCAGAGATGCATATAAACACTAAAACTAGAACATACCAAAAATTTGATGTTGGAAAATCCATCACGATCAGCAAGGCTTTGGGCAAGGTTGACAGCCCTCTCACTATAATCAGTCCCAGTTAAATCAGAGAACCTGAAAAGAAGGCAAGATTTGGTTTCATTCCAAGAAACTTTCTTCTAACCAGTACGGTTTCAAACTAAATTTTCATTTTTAATCATTTAATTTATTTCCTTTAAAAAGATAATCATGAAACACATAAGATTATTTTTAAACGAGTTTGGTATAGAAAAATCTCATCCTTATAGCTTCAATGGCATGCAAGATCATGATCTTATATTATATGGATTGATTTGATTCAAGTATTTAATTAAATTTTCATATATTTTTATAAATTACTTAATATAAACCATTTATTACCTTTGCCGCCGAGAAATTATCATTAAAAAAGTGTTCACATATTTATTTGGTACAAATAGTAAACCCTTCTGCTGTCCATCAATTAGAACAAGGCGCTGAGACATTTTTGTCGATAGAAGAGAAGATGGATGGTAAAATATTGTTGCAAAATTAAAGAGAAAGACAATGGTCTTTGTGGTTATTTAGAAATATATATTTCCATTTATTTACACACACATATATTAGTATAGTTGTCACCAAAATATGGCCAAACATGAAACCATACCCTTGTTTAGCTAATTCTTGAAGAAGTAAACCATTGCCAGTTCCAATATCTAACACGCTCCAACTAGACAAAAGTTTATCATCTAGTTCACTAGCTTCAGCCTTAACAGCATCAACATCATTTGGTATGCGACCTTGAGAAATTTCAACACACAAGGCTTTTGTCCAAGATGCAACAACTTCCATCACATCAACTCCAAACCTACATAAATGGAAAAAACAAGGACAAAAAAACATAACTAAACATTATTGCTATGAAAACCCAGAGAATACATCACTTCCAACAAATTGCATATAAATGCATCAGTGTCTAGAAGTTGACAAGTTCAAATAAACTTTAATAGAAAGCAAAAGGGAAGCCACAGTTCTTTATTATTAAGGAATACAGGTATAGAATCTCAGAATTATAGGCCAGACTGGAAAAATATGAAGCAGTGATCCGAACAAACAAATTTCTTCCTCACTGAGGGGAAGCAGAGAATCAAATTCAAGGTGTGTAAATGATGCTATATAATATTTCTAACTAATTCTGTTACCATACATAAGTTCCTAAAAATGCTCATCCGTCTTTTCAGACACAAAAATAAAATCAGAATACATGTAATCTTGGTGATCCAAAATCAGATTAAAAATCACTATAATTCTCCACCACTCAAAAGCATAGTTAACATCTACACCGAAGTCATGTAGACCAGCAAAGCACGTTATGCAATCGAAGTTTTATTTACCAGACTTCACCAGTATGACCATGTTCACGAAAATTTGTAAGCTCGTCCGCATATGCAGCATCCCAATAACTCTGAAATCCAAGCATGGATGAGACCGCTTCAGAATCGGGTTCATCCTTATCAGAACTGCACGCAGAAAAATGAACAGGGAATAAGAAAAGGCCGTCTGTATCGGTGAATCCAGAATGAGATTCAATCATACAAACACGATTTCCCAACCGTAAATCCTCAAAGAAAATCTCAAATTCCAAAAATCCTCACGGTTACAAAGATTCAGATCAGATCCATAAACTATCAGCGGACATCATATATAAACTACCGCCACTCCCCTAAAATCAAATGCCAAAAACCAAACGAACCAGATCTTAACATTCTACTTCACTAACGTCCTCTTCCTCCTAACATTAATTCAAAGTATTTCGGTTAGAGCTAAACAACGTGTTTTAGTTTCACCTTATGCGTATTCAAGAACTTGCAATCTCAAAGCATAACAAGTACCGAAGAAGTAATGCAAACAATGAATTATAAATCAACTCCAACACAGTCCAGTCCACAGAGCAGCACTTTACAAAACACAATTGCAATTAATTCGATACAATCTCGTGTTCATTAAAAGTTCAGAGCAAGGCGCGAGCGTGAGTGAGAGAGAGAGAGAGAGAGAGAGGAAAACCTGTAATCAGAGTTAGGTCGAAGGTTGGCGTTGGAGAGAGCTTCGGCAGCGTCGGCGTGGCGCTGGTCATCGTCCAGAGTGCTTCCGTACTCGCTCTTGATTGACCAGGAATCGGCGGCTACGGAGCGGTCGTCGTCGGAGACCAGATCGGAGGCGGCGACAGCCACCGCTCGAGACTGTTGGGAGACGTCGGAGTCCTCCGGTTGCAAGCGGATTCCTGCCATTGAAGAGAGAGAGAGAGAGAGAAAGGAATTTGGAATCGCGCTCTGAATCGTCTGTAATATGTATATGTAACGAAATGCGTTTGTTTGTTGGTGCTGACCACTTTCTATTACTACCACTGCATAACGCAGCACCCGTTGTGTGCGAGAGACGGAGTGTGACTGAATGAGTTTGTCACGTAATCACCGGGTACGGGTTTTCGGATCCAAGTCTCCATCAACTCCAATTGCACGTACCAACAAAGCATGCCCATGCCTACTTACTTTTCTTTACCCTCCTTTTTCACCTTTACTGATTAGAGTTTATTATGCATGTGTATGTGTAGTAAGATCACACCTAGACAAATTAAAACTTTTCTTTTATTAAAAGTCACATTTTACATTAAGAAATAATAAAGAAACTACTTTTTGTACCTCGATAACTATTTATTTATTTATTTATTAGTGTTAGCTTGATACTTTTACTTGGTAAAATTAAAACTTTGTTTGAAACGATTTTTAAGATAATATTTTGAAAGCAAAATTTTAATATATAATAAGTTTGAGATTAAATAAAACCAAAAAATTATATATCGATATGTTATTTATTCTTTTAATTTACATATACTTTTCAAACTAATTTATGTTGATTGAATTTTATTTTTAATGGAAATAGGTTGAGGAGTATCAGATTTGCGTAAGTCTAACGTGTAAAATTGAAGTTATACTTCTTACATATTATAGTTTTTTAAGTTTAACTTATCATTTATTAAAGTTTGAATTCAAATTGGTGAGTTAAAGTGATTTATTAGGGATTTGATTTACATTGGGCTGAAAAAATAATTTATTTTTTAAATATAAGTCAAATTAGAGAAAGTCGTTTAATTTTGAATTTGAACTGGATTGAAGGTGGGTTGACTCACAACCCCACCAACAATAATACTTTATTAATTTTGTTACCATTTTCACAAATTTTTAACTATTTATTATTTTTAATTGTATAGGTTGATAATTTGATATTTTTAAATATTAAAATAATGTTTAATAATGTTTGAATAATTATATGTTTAGTTTATTTGTTTATCAAGTTATGTAAGTTAATATTTTAATTTTCAACCAGTATCTTTGTAATAATGTTTAATAAAATAGATGAAGACTTTAACTGTAATGCTATAAATAATTTATAAAATAATAAGTCAAATCAATTCACTTTGATTGTATTATAATAAATATATAGAATGATTTGAAATTACAAAACATTATTAAGTGAGTCAACCTACTAACCTATTAAACCATGATGGATTGAATTAAATTACAAAATTTTTAACTCACTATAAAATAAAATTGATTGAACTAATTCATTTTTAACTCATCCGATAATAAATCAATCATTGTAAACCAAGATGACTTCGATTGAAACTCTTACTCAAATATGTCACATGAGAAAAATAGATAGGTTAAGCATTATAGAAACTTAATTTGAGTTATAAGTCTATTTTTTTAAAAAGTTAGCAAACACACATGCAGAAAATGAATGCTACTCATAAAGGTACTTAAGTTTTCTAAATTTTGAAGAATAAATAATCAATTTTTCAAATATTTATGAAACGTTGGAGCTAAAAACTAGTTAGTTTTTTTTTTAAATGAGATAAGCATAGCATTGATATATTAAATTTATGGTTTATTACTAAAATATTTTTACATTTTAAAAACATCTTTCCATATTAATCTTTAGATATAAAGATTAGGTCGAAATTTAAAAGATTTGTATCACTGCTTTTGAGTGTTAGTCTCCTAGTACAATATTTGATGGTGCTTTTTTTTTTTTGTGGTGAAATTTTGGCCATAATAGATTCAAATAAGCTCCTTAAAATAATTCAGAAATTCGCAAGTCGCGGTCAAACGAAAACAGGCTCTTTATAATGCCAATTTTCCAATGTTTTTCTTGGGGGAAAAGCGAAGAACCGATGCACTTGTGCTTTAACCTTCTTGTACTTCAAAGCTTCAACCTTGTAATTCTAAACTTCAAGAACCATTCTATAAACACCTTCGGCTGATGGTTTAATATTTTTATTCCTCATGGGAATTTCCTCAGCATAGATGGTCCAACTCACCATTGGCATCTCGGACAAGAAAGCCTCAAAGTAGGAGAAAGTGAAAGATTATGCATACCTCAATCAAGAAATTTGATAGGTTTACTTCAAGTATAACTACTAATTTGATAGGTTTACTTCAAGTATAACTACTCTTGTTCCTTCTTCTGAGGAATAGTGGCATTCCCAAGAATATAATCTATTTCTCTCTTCTTTTTCATGTGGACCAACCAAACAAATAACAGTAAAGTCAAACAAGGTTGTGACAAACAAGTGATTAATGCCATGATAAACAGCTACAATCCGGAATGAATGAGATGTCCAAAAGTTTTATGAGGGTACTTAAAGAAAATGCGTAAGATTCAACCAACTAGTTATCCATATGTTGGTTTCACCCCACATTTAATGTTGTAGACTGTTTGTTGAATATGAAAGTATCTCAAACCTGTACAAAGTTTTATGACGAGGACTGTATCCATTGGTCAAATAGAAAGAAGCTAGCACAAAATAAGTGGGATATGGTAACTTCTTAGTGGCCTACAAAGAGTCCTACAAGCCAAGGGATCTACCGTTAAAATTTCTACTATGTACATGCAAAATGTTAAACCCTTCAATAAGCAGACACCAACATGATTTACACAAAAACTGGTTATATACATTCACTATTTAGCCGTGACATCCATCTTCCGAGTCTGAGAATGAAACATTTCAACTATATCGGAAGCTGTGCTACATTCTTCTGGGTTTCTGTCTGAGACACAGCAAATAAATCTTGGAAATCTGATTGAAATGCCCCGAGATGGATGAACTAAACCAATTGCAGCATGATGAACTGGGGATACTGTAAAGTCTGCTCCTTTTATTTCCCAAACGACTTCTGGACAAAACCAAATGTCTGGTGCCTCTCCTGTTTGATAATATGGCGGTTTTTTGGACAAGACTCTGTCCCCAGAGAAAAATTCTTTCATCTGCAGTGGCATAGAAGGGTTAACAATCAACTATTATGAACTTCAACTATGTAAGAAAAAGAAACCATAGATCCGACATAGATGTTTAAGAGTTCATATTTCAAGCACAGGGTTAGGGAAAAAATAATTAGGATCACATCCTCAACTTAAGATGAGGGAGTACATGGTACTTCGAGTTAGTTCGCATGGCACAGAATACTTTGAAGTCAACAATTTATACCTCTATATAAAATGAATCTGAAAAACCAGACATCACACGACATACGCTTTGATACTCCTCTGTTTCAGGATTGAAACACGCCACAAGAAATGGACTATACCTGGAACAGTAAAAGATCCAGAGATAAACAGCAGTAAAGTAAATCGATTTCATACAACAAATAGAATCATTGTGTTGGTGCAGAAAATGCATACACTTTTCTGCCACTTCATTTTCCATTTGTTGTTTTAAATAAGTTCTTAAGTAATCATGCATGGCATATCAACCAGTGAGAAAAATAATAAAACTTCATGATTTTACTATATATTATAGACACAAATTTCTATCACAATTACAAAGACTGGCCTATTGCTCGACATAATCATGTTCATTCTTAACCAATCACATGGATCATAATATTTAAAACACCTTTTTCAAACAAAAGTGCCACTCAAACTTTTTGTGATTTATACTTACTCTAATGCATCAGTTATTGATTATACTCCATATTTTATAATTGTTAGATATGACTATTGCTTTATTGGTTGCACCTAACATAGATATTTCACCCAAAAATTTCATACTAAAACAAACTATTGCCATTTTTTGATTTGTTCCAAGCATCTGAGAATGAAACGACATGCACTATGCGCTGAGAAGTTTAGGCCTACACACATGTACGGTTAAAGCAAAATTCACTAGGCCTACACAAACAGTTGCTTCTCAGTATAAAAAACCCTAACCCAATTATATGTTCACTGCTCAAAATGTTTTACCCTAACTACTGAATGTAAGGGTTTCTAATAACCTAGCCCCTTGCTCCCACAACCTAACCTCCAGTAAAACTTGGTTGTCCAGTCACAAATTTGGATTTTCTGCTGAATATTTTTGTGTTGTTTTCTGTTGCGCTTTTAAAATATACTGATGCATACTCCTTTTTTAAAAATGAGATAAAATAATTTCAAGTTAATACAAGTTTCATTGCAGCATCTTAAAATGATTTTAAGAGAAAACAGTACGATGATTAAAATTACCATCCAGCTTTCCTTCCATTTCCTCGCCAAGCACCAATCGGTACTAAATCAAGAGTATCATTTAATCCTTCCACATAATCTCGCTTGACCTACAAAATGAATGATCAGAATATGATACAGATTTAATACCTAAAATGTCCATAGTACTGCAGGACAAATACTAACTTTTAACCATTTGTCTGAACGCTTTGATGGAAAATAGCCAGCCTCAACATCCAATGTTTTCACCATAATTCCTTCGCAAGAAGACTGGATTGCCTCTTCCAGGAAAGCATTTACCTTGGTTAATGTGGCTTCACAAGCTAAGCAAGCATCATCTGCTTCAATCTACATTTAAGTACTCATATATATGCCTTTTATAAATAGATTTCAGTAGAAAATAGTAATAATAATCTGAAGCACTTACAGTAATTTCCTTTGCATATTCAAAATACCCAGGTTTCTCATCATAGAATAAATCCTTCAGATCTGTATAATTTCCAAGATAAACAAAAGGATTAATATGAAAGTGTAATTATAAGTTACTTTGCCTCAGAAAATGCAGAAGATTTACAGATGATTAGATGCATACACTTTCGTCTATGGCGCAGAGGAAAACCCAATAACCTGCAATTTGTAGGATAAATCAACTGATTAAGGACAATTTGTCTCATTATATAGCAAATCAAAACTGCCCAGACAGACATACTTTGCATCTAATTTGAGATTCACATGTTTGATCATCATTGATTAACTGCACAATTGTCCATCCTACATCAGATAGCATTGTTCGCGCCATCTTATAAACAACCCACACTATACTCCCCCATAATCAATATACTATCAAGTCTTATCCAGTAGTTAGGTTAAAACATCTTTAATACAGAAGACTCCCCATTTTCTAAGCTCATCATCAAATATATTATATTAAGCTTGAGTAAAAGATAATTACTGCTCTCCATTTGCGAACATGATATCAAAAACAAAGATGCATATATCCACCTGCACGAACCAAGAGAAGATATCAGAATTAAATCCAGAGAACTAAACTGCAAATAGAGTTGAAGAAGAGAACTAGAGAAGTACAAAGACAAGAAATACTACTGCAAGAACTAGAGCAAAACCAAACCACGTCAAATTCAAAGGAACCAAAGCAAAGCAAAATGACCTGACTAGAAAAATCGAAAGAAAAAGAAGAAAAGAGCATAATTTCAACACAATTAAACAAATGTTTTAATACTTCATCCTACTAAACCTTTCTAAAAGTTACCGAGTCAGGTAACTTTCCTAAGATTGTTAAATAATTGGTTTTTATCTAAGTTAACTACAACCTGAAATTAAATAACTATGCTGTCCATAGAACAAACCAGTATCAACTAAGGTCAAGTCTTTTATTTTGAACTGTAGTACTGAATAGAATTAATAAAAATAAAGTGTTTTATAGGCCAAATGCAAATGTCCAACCTTGATGCTCTCTGCAGTAACTAATGCATCTTTTCCACCTCTCCCACGTGATGATAGCTCCTGGAAAGACATAATCCTGCATCCATTTTTCCTGTCAATACCAACAACCTGAAAGGTACAGGAACCATAAAATTATGAGTAAATACTAGGAGCTAAGTTAATAAGAACAAATATAAAGAATATCACGGCAAGAATCTTTTTTGTACTTCCGCATCCATTACGAAAGTTGATGCAACAGGCTTGCTGGATTCCTTGATTATGTCAATCAGATCAGGAAATCTTGAAGTTGTTTCATCCCCATTTCTTGAAAAAACACAAATTGATCCATCAACTAATTTGTGAATTTGAGCCCGCTGACCATCATACCTGGGATTCAATTAAACTCAATTTAACAAGTGATGTGAAATAAAAAGGAAATTCATCTTGAACAAGAGACAAGTAATGCCGAAGTGGATGTTTACCCTGAATAATATCACCATTTTGAAAGGTATTAATAAACACCCAAGATCACTATCTATCCAACAAATTTTTCAAGTTTCACATAAAACTGATTATACATGAAGAAATCTGACATTTTGCACCTACTACTACCTCTCTTTTGTACAATAGTGCAAGTAATCTCTGCACTACTACAGATATTTTAGAAAACTTTGTAAAAGATAGAAATCAGATTAGAATTTCAAATTTTGAAACTTAGAATATTAAAAATTTCAAATGTTCAATTTTGATACTAAAAGATGTTTTCTTTTTCTTTTTAATAGTCAACTTGGAAAAAACTTTAGAATTAACAGTCAAGGAAACTTAACAGCACATTGTCCCATAAGTTTTATAGCATTGACATACAAATTTGACAAATGAAGTGATGTAGAATTGCGGATAAAATTACTATTTTAATATGCACATGCTCTAACAAGCAACCTGTTGTGATTGAAACTTCATATGACCCAGCTAATATATCCCACCAAAATATTAAATGACAACTTGCTTCTTCATGTTCATCGTTGAATGCAATGAGATGTCAAAAGAGAAGTGAACATAAAAGGAAACAACTAACTAATTAAGGAATAGGGCATACTTATATTCACATGTAAATGCTTTATTTTCAAATAGCTTCAGTGCTTGAGGAATACCATTGGTGATCCTATGAAGAAATGGAAAATAAAAGAATCAATTGGGAGTTAATAAAATCCGTGAGGACTTGTGAAGACTACTGAAGTTGAGAAAAGGTTCTAGAAACTTGAAATCAAATCATCAAGGTTTCAGGAAAGGGCCAATATATGGAATAGTGTATACTTTGCTAGCATAGGCTTAATAGGGATGCCTGGAACCATCGATAAACTTGAAACCAAAAAATCAATGCCTTTGTTCATGAGAGATGGAACTATTAGATCCTGCATAAGTAGATGACAACGAAATTTTTTAACATCATGAGACTGCTTTAATGGTTAGAGTCAAAACTAAGCAGATTATCCTTCATGAATCAACCTTAAAACAAACAAATATGAATTACAGACAATCAAGAAAAAATCAGAACAACTTCGACAAAGTTATTGGAACCAAAAGACGAAGTCCTGATAAAATTGTATATCAAGCATTATCAGTATTTGATCATATTAATCAATGCAGTAGATACAAATTTATAAAGCCTATACTTTCTCACTTTCAACAACAGCTGCTCAGAAACAAGAAAATATTTAGTGCCAAGCTTCCTATCTCCTACCATATGAGAGTAGAGTACTATAGAGTCTTAACAACAGCCTAATGAATGCAATAATGCTGTGGTCTCAATCAGAAAATCTACCTCAACGCAAGACTCACAATTCAAATATACAATACTTACCAGATTTGGCAGTATGTTATATGCTTCAACAACTTCCATAGAAAGAACCTGGGGAGTGAGGAAAACTATTTAGTGACAGATATAAATTGTCACTTCTACTATTAGACTGTAACAAAACAAGCCCCATGAACCTTATTGACCTGTAACAAATTGTTAGTGTTAAATCCAATTAAGAATTGCAGCCCAAATAAATACACAACCTTGCATGTATCATCATCTTTTCACACAGTTTCACAAAACTTGTTATGGAAAATAGTTATTCTCAGTAAGTTGGTTTTTTCTAACTCAATCATACAAAGCCAGCTAGTAGGTCAGGTTTACATTCTACTTATATATTATGATTTAGCCATATTCCTTTTTAATATGGGATCTTCAACACACCAATTCACGCTGAGAAATGAACATCTCAAACGTAGAATTAGATATTTGTGGATAGTCTGACAGCAACTCCACAATGGATGATACAATAGGTCCAATAAATCTCATAGGATAAGCTTGAAATAGCTCTGATACCATCTTATTAAGTGTGTTCATGTCTAACTCAACCACAAAATCCAGTTTGCAAAGTGAAGTTTGCACCACCTTATATATTATGATTTGATCATATTCTTAGTCGATATAAGACCTCCAACCGTTATAACTTATATGTGACAGATTTTAAAAAAACATTAAAGGGGTAAAAGATTGAAGGGTAAGACTTCCAAGTTTGAGCCAAGAGAAATGATAGATAAAAGAAAAGGAATCATGAATGCTAGAATTGAAAGCAAGCTTATAATTACTAAATCATTAAAGTTACATTGAAATTTGAAAATTACTATACTGCCATTTTTGCATAATTTACAAGCTAATTACATGACACATAGACCTCTTGGCTCTCACAAATCTAGGTTCACTATGATTTGATGAAAACCACTACAAGTTTTACAGGATTTAGCTGGAATGTAAAAGACAAAGGTCTTGTGAAGATGCACTATTTATGCTTTTACTTTGTCAGAGCATAATGCTCGAACATTTAAGAAGTTTCTGTTCTCCAATTTCCCATCAGACTGAAATGCTGGGGTTGAAATTTAGTGTCTAAGAATGTCATTTTGTCTAACGGTTCCAGCATTTACCTTCGAAATAACATTCTCTTCAGCTTCAGCTACTTCAGAACAAGTAAAGAACTAAATAGAAAGAATGTGAGGCATTGGCAAGCTTTATACAACTGATATACTTTCAGTTTGTTCATTGGGTATTTTCTTTTCTCTTCCCTATGGAGAATTTATCCTAGTGCAGCAGTAAAGTTGCACCTTGATGACCAATTGATCATGATTCAAATATGAAAAACCCTCTATGCATATATAAGGATAAGAGTATGTATGGTGACCCTCCCTAATATCACTACTTAGTGAGTAGCCTGCACGTTAGCTAATTTTCTGTGGAGGATATGCTATCCTCGGCCACTGCACTTTTTTCTCTCCCTCTTATCCGAGAATATTTTTTCTATTGTATTAATACTGAGTAATGTAAATGAAATTTTTGGTTGTTTCTTTGCTAGACATTCAGGGGTTTAAAGCAACAATCATATTGATGATGTCTGTTGAATTTGGAAGGAGGGCGTTTAGAAAGATAGGGAACCTAATCTGATAGAAGGGAAAGCTTTTATTCTTGTAGAATGTAATGTATAGATCTTGCATATAGTCCATGTACATAGACTCTTCAGGAATTACTGGAGATTATTCCCTAGGATTATAACACGTGAGGCAAGGTAACTTAGCATTGGATGGTTGAACTACTTCTAACAAGTCCTTGTATTGTATGTTACTCATGTTTTTTACTGAATGTATTTTTGGATAAGGTTATCTTGTATACTAACATAATCTTATCTCCTATTATCGTATTAAACGGAAGTTCCTCTACATATAAAATGGCTGATGAAAACTAATTATTATGAAAAAATAATATCAACCATTAAAAAGCAAATTGGGAAACAAAATAGCACATAAATACATTAACTTGGACATAGGTAAAAGAAGATGACTGCAGAATGCACCTGAAGTTTCTCCTTCAAATTTTCTGCAGTTCCTCCTTGGTGAAAAGTAGGGCTAGAATTCATAGCAACAGCATGAGCCAATGCAGGCAAAACAGTTCTAAGCATGGCCCCTATCCTTAAGTTCCTGACCTACACATGAAGCAGAGTTCAAACTTGGACTGAAGCAAACACGGATACAGAATAGGGTAAGCTTCCCTCCCACCAAACTTCTATTCAGCAAAAAAAAAATTAAGATATTTACCAAGGTTCGAACAAGAAACTTCATCTCCTTCTCTCGGCAGGAGTGCATGAGATGAACAATGATTCCTTTCTTGCGAGATATACTTCCACTGCCTGTTTGTACACTGATGAACACTACATGAGATAATGTAGAGCAGAACTAAAAGTTTACCTAACTAAAGAGCACTACAAACATTTGAAATTACATATGACCCTAAGCCTAGCACCGACTTTAACTAAACATTTGAAGAACAGACAATTGGAAGGTATAATATCCGTTGTGTGATCTTAGCTCATCATACGAAACAGAAAGGCTGTTGTTAATACCTTATCTTTTGTAGTGCAGAGAAAACATCCTTAATTAGAAGTGGTGTTGGTGGTGCAAGAAATCTCTGTGTTTGACGACATTCTTGAGCAACATCACCTTTAAGTTTAACCATTGCAGGTTATTTCAGTTATTCAAAATCCTCATAGATGGAACAGGTTTAGTAGTAAACAGTAAAAAAACTATGAAAACAATTATCCAACCGAGATCACCAAATTTGTTATACATCTCCCGTATTTTCAAACGACTTGTTCCACATGCCTCTTCAATTGCTGCAGTGACTAAACTTCCACCAATATTTAGTTCCTGACATTAATTGTAAGGAACTTTGTTAGTGCATAATAACACTCTTATTGCAATACTCTACACTTCTGTTCTCATTCAAACTTAAACAAGTAACAACCAGAAACAGTAATGTTGTTTGCAGATAGGTATTTTTATTGTATGAATAAAGTGATATTTGAATTGGCCGATAGATATTAGTGGTCAATTTTAATCAAGAACTTAGAGATACTATTCGCTTCAAGGGGGGAAGAAAACCCATGCAGAGTGACATAGTGGACCCCGCTTCCTTCATGCTCACATGTTTGTGTTCCATTTTGCCCCATACCCTCCTCCATAGTTCTCTATTTATTCTTACAACTACATCTTCAAGCCACGCATATCTTTGTATCAGCAAACAACCGATTTATGTTATTGAATTAATTAATCTTAAAAATAAATAAATAGAGGCCCGAAGTGCCTCTTTTCCCCTCTTTTATCATAAAACAACAAATAAATAACTAGGGTGTTGAAATCATGGTTACACTCCTTGTTGTTATCCAAAAAAATTGAAGACAAAGGAATAGAAATTCAAAGAAAAACTAGAGATACAAAATGGCCAGTTTTGATACAAACAGTCGCCCTCAAGCAACAATGAAGGACAAAAATGCCATATATAACAAAGTGTCAATGTGTTCACCAAGGAAATTAGGTCCTAATCTTAAAAAATTGATACAGCACATATAAAAGAGCAAAGGAAAGGATAAATGTTTTACTTTGATTTATTCATTTATTTTTCAAATTACCCAACTGCCGTTTCATTCTCATCAATGAACTGCCCTTTCATTCTCATAAATGATAAAGATTATAAGCCCAAATTGTCAAGACCAGGAAACCTACCTTATTTTCATGGTCTGCAGCAATTTTGTTTGTGCATAGATACACTGCAGGAAGCACATCCGCCGGAGATAAAGCCAACAAACTGTGTGATAGAAACATCGCATGCAAACAATGTTCTTTAATTAGCCAATTAGGGGAAAAACTATTTCATTATTCCACAAAAAGGAGTGGCAATGGATACAAAGAGTGTGACGAGTAACAAGTGAACCTTCTAAACATATTGCATAACAGTGAAGTAGCTTTAATCTTTCCTCTCTCACCCTCTAGCAGGTTGAAGGTTCGTGCAATATGTAAATATGGTGCTGGCTGTCCATCTCTCCAACATGCTGCTCATTTATGTCCATTGTATACATAGGTTACAAGACAGAACATGAATATACAAAGTAAAAAATAGAAGTAAAAGCATGGGGCTGAAAATCTTCTAAACCAGTATATCCAGTGGAATAAAAACTAAAACAAACCATGTTCTATAGGGTTGTATTTCTCTGGTGGTAGAGATAGTTGAGTAGCATCTACATTATCTTTTAACACTTTCTGCCCAGAAATATCAGGCATAATTCTTATTTCCTCTGATGCATGTTTCTTTACTAATGGTTTATCAATTTTTCTCTCCTCTTGAACTGATAATTCATTTTCGCTAAGATTTCCAGAATTACAGTAATATATATCAAGTGCTTTATTGACATCTCCTTTTGTCTTCTTAATTATAGTCATGGCATGGTTCTTTAATGACTCATTGCCATTTATTATCTGCAAAAATTGATCAATTTCATCCTTGTACATTTGTCCAACATCAGTTGGTAACAAGTCTTCAACTTCAGAGCTTTGCTCAAGCTTTGGTTCAGAATTATCAGATTGAGTACCACCAGGAATCTCAGGTGTTACTTTCCTGAAGAATCTTGTAAGCGTGGACTGCTTTGAACCACTTGGTTCAGATTTTGCTTTGACTTTGCCTTTTTTGTTTGGCTTACTGTCACTACTTCTCTTCCTTTTGGCAGGAGAAATGGGACTGGGTACTTTATGCCTCAGGATAGTTGATTTAGAGTCTTGACTAGAAAAAATGTCAATATTTTTCCTAGTGCTGTTTGCATTATTAAGGCTAGGTTTTGCAAGTGAATCAGTGTCATTTAATGTGCAGCACTTGGATGTTGAAACAGGAGTTTGACAGGAAATCACTTGCTCATGAAATTCAGTTTCACGTTCATAGAAATTAGAAACAGCTTCAACGACATTGCTCCCAGATATGCTGATCATATCCAGCATCTGGTCTCGGGTGACCCATGTGGGCAAACAACAGCTAAGTTCTCCAATTATTTTCTCTTTTTCTTCGTCGCTCAGCAAAGTAGGATCTTCAGTACAAGTATCTCCCACAAAAGAAGGCAAACCCACAGCCACATCTGGATCAATACTCTTATCACTTTTTATCTCCTCCAATGGAATGACTTCTTTGTCCATGCCTTGACCAGGTTCCAGAACATCACTAACACCCTTCTCAGCCTTGAAACCCACTTCACCAAGGCCGCCACAAAAGCCCCTTAAAAACTCATGCTTGTTAGCAGTCTCATCGACCAACCCAGCAAAATGCTTCCTAATTTTGTCAGCATGTTTACTGTCACTCTTCTCAATATCCAAACCCACAGTCGGAACAACACGCTTTGGCTTCAAAAACTTCACATACTCCCTGAGCTCGTCATAGTTCGAGTGCTCACTATAGGGCACAAGATGAATCTGAAATGCATCCTTGGACTTGACTGCAAACCTACTGCGCTTCACCTCATAGGTCCAGCCGGTAGGAACAAAGCCCACAACCCTGGAGTAGGAACCCCCTCTCTCAGCCATAACCTCCTTCATCTTAACAAAATTAGGCCTAAAGTATGGCCAAGTCTCCCCCAACACATTCCATCCAACAACATGGATATTACTCTCCAACCCATTCTCAGTAAACTCACCGCTCTCCCCATACCCAAGAACCCTCAAAACCTCCATCTTCCTAGCATCAACATGTATCTTCCTCTTAAACCTACGTGCAAGCTCAAGCAAAATCTTCTCCTTCCCAATAACATAAGTAGCAACAAGAAACAGAACTTTATCATTACTATCACCACACTCACGCTCAATCCTCTCCACAACACTGGCAACGTAATCAATGGATTCCTCTTGCGAGGGAAAAACGAACTTAGGGTTACAATATGTGGTGTCGAGAAAAACCGCATCGGCACCGACGAAGGAGGCGAGGGCGGGCTCCGAAACCATAGAGCTAGAAAAGCGGAAGTCGCCGGTGTGAACGTACCTTAGGGTGGCGGTGCCATCGGCGCTGGGGATGGCGAAGAGAAACTGTACGGCGCCGGGGCAGTGGTTGGCGTCGAGGAGGGTGACTTGGGCGCCATCAATGCGAAGCGGTTGGCGGAGGGGGAGAGGGACGACGAGGGCGGCGGGGACGTGGAGGATGTTGCGGAGGAGAGAGGCGGTGGTGGCGGAGCAGAAGATGACGCCGTGGGACCAGGAGGCGGAGAGGCCGGTGTAGTGGTCGGAGTGGAAGTGGGAGAGGAAGTAGGAGTGGGAGTAGGGGCCGGCGTGGCGGAAGGCGTCGACGAGGAAGCGTGTGTGAGGGATAAGTTTGGAGTGAGGGAGGGAGGAGGGGAGTGGGGGGAGGGAGGTGGAGGTGGAGGTGGAGGCTGGAGGAGGAAGCTCGGGTTGGAGGGTTTTGAGGGCTGTGAGGAACAGCTGGGTGGAGTCTAGGGTTTCAGAATCCATGAAAGTTGGAAGAGTAATCAATCACATTGGGAGAAAAAATGGGAATGGAAGAAGAAAGAGGATCCTCGGGTCTGGAATCTGAAATGGAATGGTATTTTCTTTCAAAACTAGTTTCAGGTGCTTATGAGATACAGTGACTGTGTCTGGCGCCAAAACTAACATGCAAGTTATGAGGACGTCCACATTTTGTTGCTTTCAGGTTCATAGTCTAATTTTTAGGTTCGGAGGCGAAAATTTTCCAGTTTCAGGCATAATTTTATTTTTGACATGAAAGGATGCTTGGAGATTCACTTTGGAGATTCACTTATAAGAGGGAACTATATTAGTGGCATGTAATAGAATAATCTAATTGAGAATTTTTTTTTATAGCTAGTTTAAATGTAATCCATTGATATAGTGACCGATTTCACAACATATTCACTTTATTAAAAAACTTAGAATGTTATGATTTATTGAACCGTTAACAAGAGACTTAAGATTATGATTAACTTAAATTATCTCACAATTTATCATGTGGATGGATTCATACATTTTATCAAGTAACAGCTATAGCTTTCCAGACTTATTTTTCTTTATAAATTTGTTCCTACCGGGATAATCCAAAAGTTAAAGTGATCTAAGCATATAGCCTCGACGCTGGAGCTAAAGATTAAATTTTTACCCTTTGATTCTTCAGAGGCATGGCATCACAGTTAGTCTTTAATGTACACACAATTAAAATCTGAAAGAAAATAAACACAGCCAAATTTAACCTTATATAATCTGAATAATCTTTTACTGGCAAGTCTTTACAAAGAAATTTCGGAAATATTGGTATGCTACGGGAAAAGCAAACAAATTAAATATTTTCAGACTCTGTAGGAAACAGATGGCAAAAAATAAAATATTTTCAGACACTGTAGGGAAGGGCAACAAAGCAAAAATTAAAAGAAAAAAGGAAAATATTAAACAAAACGGGTAGGGGGCTCAAGAAGCACCCTCGGTAGAGTACATATATCGGATTACGCAGACTTTGCACTCGCAGGCAGTTGTCAGTGACGGCAAAATTTACTCTACAAAATGCTGACTATACTACAGATTAGACTTGTCATTTCTTTTGCCTTCTCTTGACTCGTCCTTCCGTTGAAAGGAACTTCTTTGTCTTTGCTATGCCACTTTTCTGCCATTCAAAAACATTTCCATAAACCTTACAGTTTCAAATTTTCAAATTAAACTGTCACTGGTGTTCTTTACCTTCTTTCTGAATCTCTTTTTATGCTGCTTCTGCGCTTCGTGATTCTTCTCAGCGTTATCCTAAAAATATCATAAATGATTAAGTTTGCCAAGCATGTTCAATTCAATAACAAGTAGTTTTTTATTTAGCTGAGTTGCATTAGACTGCGATTGAGCTGTTGAAGAACCAACCTCGGAATCTATAGATGGTACATCTGCTATCTCTTGATTCTCAATCTCACCATCACTGTTGAGCATAACCTTCAGTCTACCCTCACTGAGTAGTTTTACAGATCGAGCATGTCTCTGCAATAATTACAAAATCATCATTTCATCAATAAGAAGCCTTACAAAATGACAAGAAAAAGTTGCTACATGTCCTCTCGAAGTTGATCATATTGTCGAGAGTTGAATGAAATGCTAGTTTTACCCTCTTTCTGGCTCATGGCTAATCCCTATCTCACAGGGTATTAAACCTGTGACTTAGGTAATGATTATTATTACAGTTAACCGGATACTGTTGTGCATCCACAAATAATTATTATTTAGTGAGTAGTGGCATGATGGGAAATTTCTCCACCTAGGTGGTTTAGTTTGGAATGAACTATTAATCTGAGTAAACACAAACTAAAAGCCAGTCCTCCACCTACAGGGGAACAACCTTTGACATTACCACATGTATAAAGTTTGTTTTTGGTATATATTAGACCAGAGCAAAAAATTGCCGGTTTTAGGGGATAAAAGTAATCCATCTCTCCTTGATTGAACTTATTATGGCATCGTGGCTAAGAAATAGAAGGGAAGGAGATTAGATTATTTTGTCTTTCCAGTGCTTCATTAGAATGCCATCTCTTTTTCTCCGGTGTAGAAAAACAAATATTTCAACCGATAAAAAATAAATACTCTAATAAATTACACTTGCATTCATCACATCCTTTGATGAAAATTCCCCACCTTTTTGACCCGGTTCTATACTGTCAGTCACTTAAAGGAGTCCCGTGATAATTTCCCTTACCAACTAACATTTATCCTCATTGTATTATAATATTAATCTAAACTTGTTACCGTCAATATAGTTCAACATCCTTTTTATTGGATATACACTCAATGGTGAACGAGCTCTGCTTTTACAAGGATTGTATAAAAAAATGTAGCAATGTAGGATCCCAAAGTGTGCCGGCTCTATCCTAGAGTATGTAATTAACCGTGAACTTATTGTTGTTTCCTTTCCCAGGTCAAAGCAGAGCTCCCTTAACCAATTTCCAGTCAAATGTATGCAATAATTTAATATATACAGCAAATGACAAAGAAAAAATAGATAGAAGTTTATGAATCTTTTCTCAAAAATAAAGTACTATGAATAGTAAGTATAAGCTGCTTCTTAAGCATAATAAGCCAACAAAAGAAAAAACATGTTACCTTTGATTGCAGATGATCCCTCAAAGTGCCTTCAGATAAACAGGTAATTCGGGGACATATCTTGCACTTAAATACTGATTTGTGTTTTAAAACATAAGCTGGCATATCTGCCTGTACGGTTTCCTTTTCAGCAATCACATTAGACTTTTCAGTGTCAGGTTTACTCAGGAACTCCTTGTTAAAAGGCATGTCTCTTTCATTTATAGCTCCACCATCATCTTCACTGAATAGCACACCTGATGTTTTACGCCAATGTTAAAACAATCATGAAAGGATTCTTTCCCAAGGAACAGAGCAATGGAAGTTACAGAAATAACCAATACAATGAATGCTATTATCCCATAAATAGACATTTACTTGACATACAAAAGTAAAATAACAAAAGAAGTTTGAACAGTACAAAATCTCAACTTAAATCTCAAGTAGACAGCACAAATCAAACCCTAGTGGCAAACTAGATCTTCTGCATAAAGGTTTTTTCTTGAGTACATATCCCTTAAAAGTTGTTCATTGAATTTGATATTGTGAAAAGGAAAACAAACACAAGGTCAAAGCCTAAGATAAGATGTCAGGAGCCAAGATAATAAATGAGAAAGAATTTTATTGAATAAGAGGAAAACATTTCCTCCCTGGGTTTCCCCTTCCACAAAGAGTCAATTTACAATGTCAATAAATCTGAATCTATCTACTCCTTCCTCCCTTGTTTACATCCAACTAACACCTCTAACTAAATACCTCATTAATATTTAACTACCTTAATTAACTTCATCTTCTCCTAACATCCTAACAAATAGTTGTTACCATTATTCCGTTCATAGTATCGAAACATAAATAAGTTGAAAGAGTACATTAGCATGACTTATTTCCACTGATAGAACACAATTCTGTGTTAGAATGTGTATTCAACCAAACCTACCTGTTGAGTCGACATCAACATCATTCGCAGAGCTATCCTCACTTGCATACCCTGAATATGCCAACAACAAACAAAAAAAAAAATGTGTCAAGAACAGCGACTGACATTAACAAAAGGCAAACACTGTTATAATAAAAACTAATACATGTCGCTCTATCAGTGAACTCTTCGATTCCGTAATCAAAAAGTAACACCAGCTAATGCAATTCTACGTATCTCGTTGGTGTTAATACTACTAAACACATTTTACTGGTGGAAACAAAAATTAGTTAACAAAGTATCAATAAACCAACCAGAAGAAGTTGAACCGGCTTCATCACCGTTCGGTTTTGCTTCTACTGTAGCATCATCCTCTGAAGACTCTTCTTCAGTAGCTTCTGCTTCCGCTTCAAGCTCGGAGTCCGAAGAAGAAGACGACGGATCCGAGACATCTTTATCACCGTGGTCGAGCTTGAAGAACCTCCTCTTTATCATTTTTTTTTATTCTGTAAACAAAACTACTAAACCAATCAGCTCGTTCACACTGTAAAAACACTTCACCGATAACAAACGCAAGCAATAGTGCATAGATGAGTGAATGACGAAGCTGCTACAGAGAGACAGAGCTTACACGTACTTGGCAGCGACGGCGAGAATGCGAAGAGACGAGAGAAACGCGTTGGCAAGTGGCGAAACGGCGAAACCAATGGCATAGGTCCGAAAGTTTGAAACCGGGTTTGAAAGGAATAATGGGCCTAGAACTTGATATCCTTTTGGGCCTTGTAGACCCATACTCATGAGATCACATCTACTTTTCGCACTTCCTCTTTCTCCTTCTGCAGCCCATCTTTTTATATATTTTTTGTTGACAGTTTGACCCCTATCGAATTTGTGAAAGTCATGACCAAGTGATTATGGCCAAATCCTTGATACTTAGTAATCTTAGGAGAATATAATCATTTTTCTACTTTTTGATTGATCAAAATTATACGAGAAATCATAATTGCCTTGATTAATGATTACAAAATAAATAAATGAAATTAGATTTGAGTAATCTTGTTTAGTTTAAGATTAACTCTAATTTAGATTACAAATCAAACTGGATTGTTTAAGGAATAATCTAGTTTCAGAGAGTTTAAATTACTATGGTTCAAATTCGTTATTCCATTTAATATTAAAAAGGTTGAATAAAAAATACATGTGATAGTTACGGCTTAGTGAAAGAATGGACGAAAAGTATAATTAATATATTAAAGCTTTATATTTATGAAAAATATATACTTGTTAGTTGTATAAAAGTTATAAAATAATTTGGTTCTGTAATATGATTATTATGCGATTAATTGCAATCGGTGGAGTTTGGCTTTACGTGAAAACAGAAAATTAGTGTTAATGAGAGGTCAACCCAAACGATTTTTGAGTGTTTAGTGATCTGTGAAATAATAATCCGAAAGTGAGGTTTGGGATGAGCAATTAGACAAAGAATCCTAAAAATAAAGAAAAAAAAACCAGGTAATTAATTTATTATTGAGATTTTGTAACATTGAATCTCTATGTTATCAATTAAAATAATGTATGAGAATATTCAGAAAACTATTTCTTAATCTGACACGTTTTTTGTTTACCAAAAGGTATTTTATGCTCATTTATTACAAATAATTTAACCACAACTTATATAAATAATAATAATAATTTATAATTGTAATTTTATTTAATTTAATCCGAGATTTTGTTGGAATTTAAAAAATGGCTAAAATTGGTCCCACAAAAGAATAATATAAATTCCATATATATATTATATATATATATATATGAAATGAAAATGGCTATCGAGGTAGCTGAAGGTCCTATCAGTTGCTATTAATTCGTGTACATCATAAACATAAAGGGTTGTTCACATACACAAGTCATGTCCATTCATATAATATATATATATATATATATATATATATATATATATTATCTTTAGCCAACTTAATATACATCAATTATAGTGTTCAAATGTTCTAAATTTTGAATATTAAAAATATTAAATGTTTACGATTAAAACTCATTTATGCACGTTGTAGGTGTTGTTAAAAATATCTGCATTTATGGGCACGGATTCTGTTTACTAATTTTATATGCTGATTTGTTTCAGAATATCTTGATATACATCAATTATAGCGTTCAAATTATCTGCATTATGGGCACGCATACTTATTTTATAGGCATGGTTTGTGTTGTTTATTAGATTTTAGAAATATGATTCACTGAGAGGGAAAGTGGATTCAAAATTTTTTATTGAATTTTTTGACGTTTTCCGTTAAACATTAAAGGTATTAAAAGTATAGTACTTTCATTTTTAAGTTTTTTTCTAAATATTTTAAAAAATTTAAAATTAGTGTTTATTATTAGTGTACAACCAGTTTTTAATTTTTGAGTAAGAATTTTATTCTTACCTTAAAACAAGACTTTCAAAATATCTCAAATAGGAAAGAGAGGACAAAAGTGGAGGCAAAGGGTTGAAAGTGTGGATATATATATATATATATATATATATATATATATATATATATATATATATATATATATATATATATATATGTGTGTGTGTGAGTGTGGGAAAGTTGATGATGAAAAAGGAAGTGATGGAGAAAGAAAGAGGTTCATGGAAGAGAGGAATGAGGGAGGAGATGAAGAAGGTGAGAAGAATAGCAGCTCCAATGGTGGTTGCAAGTGTGTTGCAGTATCTTGTGCCAGTGGTGTCTCTCATAATGGTTGGTCATCTCAACCAGCTTTCTCTTTCAAGTGTTGCAATTGCAACCTCTCTCACCAATGTTTCTGGCTTCAGTGTTTTGGTAAGTACCTTTTGTTACTTCATCAAGGGTTTTCACGGCTATCAATCCATTTCTTAGAAGAACAATGATATTTTGACTACTAAATTTTGACAACTTTTTTTTATAACATGATGTGTTATTTTTTAAGTAGTTTTTGAATATTGAGAATAAAAAAAAAATAGAAAACCATTTAAAAGATAACACCTAAGATTATAAGAAAAACTTGTCAAAATTTAATAGTCAAAAAATCATTTTTCTTCTGAGAATTATGTATATATATTTGCATGATCTACACCATAAGGGACAAAAAAAAATAAATGTGTTGTAATTGTAACCCATACCTTTTATTTCTTTTTCATTATTAACTCGACAATTAATCTGTTTCTTTTCTCTTCGATCTCTCAAACTCATCCATAACTCATTATTGAACTCTTAAAATACATAAAAGAGTTGAAAATTATTAATTTGTTTGTTTCTACGAATTATTTTGTCAAAATTTAGTTTTTTTTCTACCAATTATTTTGTCAAATTTTAGTTTTGAAGTAGTGTTTTCAATTTGAATGATTTAGCACTTTATTAGAAAAAATTATTTTGGATACCATTTTAAAAGACCAGCAAAAATATGTATTTCAAAATTAGAAAGACTAAAAGAATATTTATTTTAAAATGAAAATAAAATATAGATATTTTAGGAAATAAAAACAGACTTCACTTTTTAATACTTTAATATGTTTACCATCTTATGATCAAGAAATGTCTTTTTGAAGAATTTATAAAATGTTTATCTGTAAAAATGTAGTATAATGTGTTTATAAATCAGTATTAGTTTATTCCTGTTAACTTTTCAGTAAATAATAGTTCATATAATTTATATTAAACCAATTTTTAGTTTTTATAATAAACATTTATTTAATAACTAAATAATCAAATTGTTTATCTGATTGCATTCTAATAATTGGCGTTAGTTACGAATAAATAAAAACCTTGTCTTATTAGTAATTGGCGTTAGCTACAAATAAATAAATAAATTAATCATTATTTTTTCCAATTCAAATAATAATAAACGTTTTCTTTAAAAAAAAATTAACTGCCCTTCAAATTTTAATTTTAGATACGTCTACTCCTTTTATTTTTTACTTTAATAAGTTAAATTATTTCCTTAGATCTAAATACCTTTTTCGTTCCCATCGTTGATTGCTCTAAATACCTTTTTCGTTCCCATCTTTGTTGATTGCGGATGATCCTCATTTTGACAAAATATTTAGAATGATCCTTATTTTTACCGAATGTTTAAAATAGTCCTCATTTTCATAATTTGTGTTTTATTTGGTCTTTTTCTGTGACACTGTTTAAATCAGTAACAGAACACTATACAGGTGACACTGTTGGTATTATGTTGTATTGGAGTGTGTTAGATGTACTCTATAGGTGATCCGATTTGAACGGTATCACAAAAAAAATCAAATAAAACATAAATTATGAAAATGAGGACGAGTTTAAACATTTGATAAAAATAAAAAATAAGAACCATTTTAAATATTCTGTCAAAATGAGAATCATCCACAACAACAAATATTACGAAAATAGGAACGAAAAAGATATTTAAGTCATTTCTTTATAATACAATAAGTGGATCTCAAGCAAAATCTGAAGACTAAATTGTCTGCAGTATAATCATGCGCACGAGTTGTTTGATAATTTGTCTGAATATTGCAGTCAGGGATGGCCGGTGGATTGGAAACTTTATGTGGGCAAGCATTTGGAGCAGAACAATATGAAAAATTTGGACTATACACTTACACTGCCATTATATCCCTTTCTTTGGTTTCTCTCCCAATCACTATTCTGTGGATTTTCATGGACAAAATATTGATCCTCTTACACCAAGACCCAGTAATAGCCCTCCATGCTCGTAAATATGCCCTTTGGCTCATACCTGCTTTGTTTGGTTCTGCAATCCTCAAACCCCTCACACGATTTTTCCAGACCCAGAGTTTGATTTTTCCCATGATTCTCAGCTCTGCTCTAGTTCTGTGCTTCCACGTAGTAACATGTTGGATTCTGGTGTTTAAATTGGAGTTGGGATATGTTGGCGCCGCAATATCCTTCAGCTTCTGCGTTTGGTTGAATGTGATGGTGCTGTTGTCCTTTGTGAGGTTTTCCTCAGCTTGTGACAAAACACGCATCCCTTTCTCCAACAAAGCTTTGCTTGGCGTTGGAGAGTATTTTCGCTTTGCTGTCCCTTCAGCAGTCATGGTTTGGTAACTGGTTTTCATGTTTCAATTATATGAATTATCCATACATTTTCTTAAAATTGATTTTGTTTTTTTCCAGCACATTCATTATCTTGATGTCTTGATTACAGTCTTAAATGGTGGGCCTGCGAGATACTTGTTCTGCTGGCTGGAGTTTTTCCTAACCCAAAGTTGGAGACATCAGTTCTGTCTATATGGTATAGTTTTCAATTTGATGTATATTTCAGAAAAGAAACCATGATTGTTTAGATGAAACAACGAAGTAAATTAACTGCTCTAACTTGATTTCTTTTATAATGTTGTAAGCTTGACAATCTCCACATTGCATTTCACCATACCCTATGGCTTTGGGGCTGCTGTTAGGTCTGTTTCTCACTTCATCAAATCATAATGTTGACATGCAGTGAAAGCATAGTAACAAAAAAGTGACACAATTAATTGTGTTGTGTGTGACAGCACTAGAGTTTCGAATGAACTAGGAGCAGGGAATTCAGAAGCAGTTCGAATGGCTGTTTCTGCAACGATGTTGATTGCAGTGACAGAAGGTCTCATAGTATGTGCAGTGCTATACAGTTGCAGATATGTGTTGGGTTATGCCTATAGCGATGATCATGTGGTTGTTCATTACGTGGCTGTTATGACCCCTCTTCTTTGTCTCTCCATTTTTACTGACAGTTTACAATCAGTTCTTTCAGGTTAGTTATGCATCATTGAGTACTGATATATTTTAGGTCATATCCATTAACTTAGTTAGTGCATGTTTGATTCTATGTCAATGATGTAAAATCGGTTAGAATTGATTTTCTTACACAGAATCGATATGATTAATTTTTAAGTAAAACATTCATATTGAATGTTGTTTCTGCGTTGGAGAATTGATTCCGACGTCGAACAAAAACACTATTGCTAGAAATTTGTATATTCTTCTGCTAACCTGCTACAATGATCCTATTTCAAAAAAAAAAAAATTAGGTGTTGCTAGAGGAAGTGGGTGGCAACATCTTGGAGCCTATGTGAATCTTGGAGCATTTTATCTGGTTGGAATTCCTGTGGGTGCCCTACTTGGTTTTGTTGCACATTACAGAGCAAAGGGGCTTTGGATTGGAATAGTCACTGGCTCCATTCTTCAATCCTTTCTCCTTTCTCTTATCACTGCTCTTACAAACTGGAAAAAACAGGTTCACAATTCACAAATTTCATACTTCCCTTAACTAGATCCAATTATGTTTTTTATTTTGCATTGTAGAAACACAAATTTTAAATGTTTGTTTTGCAGGCAATGATGGCAAGGGAGAGAATATTTGAAGCCACACCACCCTACCAAAATGGATCAAATCGCACCACCAGTGCTTAATTATGGTTTTCCCAAAGAGATGTTCCAACATCGGAGAGACAGAGAAATAATTGAGCGAAAATTTATGTAATGTGACAAGAAAAAATAGAGAAAGATGAAATATGGAACGTGTTAAACGAGTTTTTGGGTGTAATAAAGTATCTATAACTCTGTGTATCATTGTTTTTTTTTTCTTTTTTTTGAAAAAAAAGAGTAGAGTAGGATAAAATTTAGATGTAATTCTTTTAATGTTACACTTTATTTAGAATTGGAGTTTAGTTCGGTTTTCTGTGTATTAGAAATTTATATTAAAGGTTAACATATATTTTTAAAATTGAATTTTAGCGGAAAGTAACATAAAAAAAATACAGAAAACAGTATCTAAATTTTTTACAAATTAAATTATTCATAACACGAAAAGACTGAGTATCGTTTTCCAAAAATATTGTGCGTGGTTAGTTAATTATTTATCTTTACTCATTTAGACTAATGAATATAAACATGGTAAAGTACTGAATTAAAGCTAATATTACGTGATCGGAAGAAAGATTTACCAAGGTTAGATTTAAAATAAAATGTAAAGTGCTAAATTAGAAGCATAAACATAAATATAAACAAAGTAATTTTTCAACTTGTCCATTGATTAATATTTTACAAGAAATATTAATTACCTTGATTAATGGTTACAAAAGGAAGAAATAAATTATTGAGTAATCTAATTTAGATTACAAATCAAATATATCCATTACTATAAATTCTCATCTTATATCGAATTATTTTTACAAATTTGTTAAAAAAATTTACAAGAAAATACTTTTTTCTGTTATTTTTATTAAGAATCTTAATTCACAGGTAATTTTTCGTGGGTAATATTTCCTACAAAATTATAAAATTTGTAAGTATTTTTTACAAAATTTGTAGTGAAAAGTGTTTTATACAAAATATTTTACCAAAAATATGACAACAATTTCTTACAAATATTTTCTAATAACAAAATTTAAAAAATTTTAAGACAAAATTGAGATAAAATTTAAGTTTTTTAATAATGGCCGAAATACCTTAGGTTAGGATACATTAATGTTCCATTTAATCTTAAACAAAAGGTTAAAATACCTTTTTGGTCTCAATTTTTGTCAATTTTTTTCAAATAAGTCCTAATTTTAGTTTTGTGTTCAAATAGGTCTCAATTTTCGTCAATTTTTTTCAATTGGGTCCTTTTTTGCTAACACTGTTTAAATAATTAACGGCCATGAAAAGTGACTGCCACGTGTCACTTCGTGGTTTTTTTGAATTTTTTTAAAAAAAATTTAAATATACATGTGTCAATGCAATAGCGTGCCATGTGTCACTTTGTGATTTTTTTATATTTTTTTAGTTTATTTTTATTTATTTTTTAAAATTTTAAATGTCCACATGTCAACCTAGTAGCGTGCCATGTGTCAAAGTCAATGTTTCATATTCAATTTGGTCTCTCTCCAAATTCAAATCAAATTTAATTTTTATATTACAATTCACATTTTTTATTAAATATTTTTATATAATATATTAAAATTCATATCATTATAACTTTGATATAAAAATTAAATTTGGTCACATCTAGTATAGGAACCAAATTAGTTAATGTTAACAAAAACTGGAACTAAATTAAACAAAAATAACAAATATAGGAACCAAATTGAATATAGAACATCGACTTTGACACGTGACACGCTATTCGGTTGACATATGGACATTTAAAAATTAAAAAAAAATAAAAAAAAAAGTCAAAAAAACTCCGAAGTGACACGTGACACGCTATTGGGTTGACATGTGTACATTTAATTTAAAAAAAAAATTTAAAAAAAAAACCACGAAGCGACACATGGCAGTCATTGTTCATGGCCATTAATGATTTAAAAGGTATTAGCAAAAGATGACCTAATTGAACAAAATTGACAAAAATCGAAACCTATTTGAACACAAAACCAAAATTAAGACTTATTTGAAAAAACTTAACGAAAATTGGGAAAAAAAAAATTTAACCTAAACAAAATTAATAAAACATGCATACAATTACTACTTAGTGAAAAAGTGGAGAAACAATATACTTAATATATTAAGGAAGTTTTAAGCTTTTTATTTATGAAAATATTACGATTAATTTTTGGACACTCAAATTTTTCTTTCTGATTTGGTTATCTTTCCATCTTTCTTCTAATGACTTCGACAACTATTTCATCGCCTAATCATAGACACCCACCCAGAAAGCACATATCTCTGCAAATCAAACTCAAATACAAAAAGGAAACAGCAAAGTTGTGAATGTAGGAATAATTCCAAAACCCTGTGGGAAAAAAAAAAACTTTATACTATAATTCTTTGTGAAAAGAAATATGTTTAAACAAAAATATATTTTATAAAAGGAAAGATGTTTGTGATTAAATAAGTGATGTGAGTACATCAGAGGCAACAGACATTGACCATTTGACTTCATGAGGAGCTTAGTAGATAACTTTGTTAACTTTTCTTATTCATGGAGCTAAGACTCTAAGATATGTAGGCTGCTTGGTTTTTCTCAACCCTCTGACACGACAAATCAGAAAAAGAAGAAAGAAAAAAACATAATCAAAGACCAAACCTAAACCCCAATCGAAATCCATGCAAAACACTTTAACATGACATGTGGTTCTCTTGTTGAAACGTACATGTTTCCTTTTATGATGTGTTTTGGTTGGTTTTTATTAGTAATATTCTTCTGTTCTATGAAGAAAATATACATCAAAAGTTCAGTAACAGTCTTCATGCATATATAGTTGCTCATGATAATAGTACGAAAGAAAAAGAAAGAGTAGCTCCATAGATTTGTTCTATGGTATTATGGTATATGTTAACGTCACATGTCAGCTTCTATATCAATAAAATATAGGTATATTGCGCTTCATTTTCCTTGTTATTAAACTTTTCTATTATTCTATTAGAATTTTTCTAGCTCACGTATTTATATTGACTCATCATTTTCAGCAGAATATATTATTTAATCAAGTATTTTTATAACACGTTTTCTCTTTATTATTATAATCTATATACGTTTATTTTCTTTTCTGTCTGTAAACATTATGCAAATACAATTTTTAGCAGGATCAGATATAGAGTTTAACCATTATATATTATGTATTTGACACTCCAGTGATATAAGTAGTGACAAAATTCTAGTAGAAATACGTAAAAAAAAAGTACTTATAAAATGACGTGACCCAATTAGCAGAAAATGTAGACGCAGCTATATTTGGTAGCTGTAATCAATTTGTATTGGATTTGTCTTGCTTTGTGTGGGGAACTTTATTACTTGTTCTATAGGATGAACTTTTGATATTACTATATTTGTGTTTCATCTGTTCCATGAGCGTTTTTGTTTTGTAGAGAAACGATGGATATGGAGGAATCAACGAGACTGATAAGAAAGAGTGAAGTTGCAGCATTAGAGGATTCATTTTTGGTGGAGCTGAAAAGGGTATGGTCCATGGCAGCTCCAATGGTGGCTGCGACTGCGTCTCAGAATGCTCTGGAAGTTGTGTCGCTGATGATGGTGGGACATCTTGGGATTCTTGTCTCCTTTTCTGGGGTTGCCATTGCCACTTCTTTTGCTGAAGTTACCGGCTTCTGTGTTATCGTAAATTCTTCTTTCATTTTTTTTCATCTTCAATGATATTTTTGATAACTTTAACATTAGTTGGTTCACTTTGTCTTAGTTAACTATGAATCATGTTTTACTTAGTACTGTAACCAATGCAAGATTTCTCCTCAAATATAATATAACATTGCTTCAGCTGTTTCATGCTTGATTTAGCTTAGAAAACTTTACTTAGGATCTGCAAAAACGACTGAATTGAAAGTCCCTTTTATTCAAATTTGTAGTTCAGCCTTAATCACTTTAAAATTGCGTGTATAGTTCTGCATCAATTTCTACTCTGAATTCCTGACGACTCTTACTAGATTGTAAATGGGTTGCAGTTGGGAATGGCTGGTGCCTTGGAAACTTTATGTGGCCAAACCTATGGTGCAGAAGAATTTGGAGAGATTGGAAAGTACACTTGCTGTGCTATTGTCACTATGCTTCTGGTTTGTCTTCCCATAACTCTGCTGTGGATTTTCGTGGATAAAATCCTTCTACTATTTGGTCAAGACCCTGAAATTTGCCGTGTAGCTCACCAATACTGCATATGTCTCATCCCTGGACTTTATGGTTTTGCTGTTCTTCAATGTCAGATTCGCTACTTCCAGACTCAGAGCATTATCTTTCCCATGCTCTTCAGCTCAATTGCTGTTCTGTGTTTGCATATTCCTATTTGTTGGGGTTTGGTATTCAAATTGGGATTAGGGCATGTTGGAGCAGCATATTCTATTGCAATTTCATATTGGTTAAATGTGATTGGGCTTGGGATTTATATGAAGTACTCACCAGCATGTCAGAACACCAAGGTTGTGTTTTCTTTAAATGCTTTACTCAGCATTCCAGAGTTCTGTCGATTTGCTGTTCCTTCTGGACTGATGTTTTGGTAATGTATTATGAAATTGCAGTGTTTTCTTTTTTTCAGTTTACTGTTTCCTTTCAATCTTCTATTTGATCGTATTTACTGTTTCATTGTTCATAGTTTTGAAATGTGGTCATTTGAGCTACTTACCTTAGTTGCTGGACTTTTACCTAATCCACAACTCCAGACCTCAATTCTTTCTATCTGGTGAGAGTAATACCTTTTTATTAGTTATGAAAGAGCATTACTTGTTCAAATAACTCATCAGAGGTTTTTCTAATGTTTCAATTTTTTTTCAGCCTTAACACAACCACGATGCACTACATCATTCCGTATGCAGTCGGTGCCTCTGCAAGGTTTGGTCCAAATCTATTTCTTCACTTCTATACACAAGATCAATGAATCTGCACAGTTGTAATGATCTTTGAATTTTGCTTTATAGTACTCGCATTTCCAATGAATTAGGAGCAGGGAATCCAAACGCAGCACAATGCATTGTTCGTGTCGTTGTGATTCTTGCAATTGTGGATGGGGTTTTTGTCAGCACTTTGTTCTTTTGTTTTAGGCATGTATTAGGATATGCTTATAGCAATGACGAGGAAGTTGTATATTATGTTGAAGACATTGTTCCCATTCTCTGTGGGTCCTTCACTGCTGATAGTCTAGTAGGAGCCCTTTCTGGTATGTCTGTATTTTCTGAAATGGTTTTGTTCTTCTAGCTTATACCGAATCACCAGCATCTTCAATGAAACAAAATTATGATAAGATAAAAATGGATTTGTTTGTGCAGGGGTTGCAAGAGGTGGAGGGTTTCAGCAAATAGGGGCTTATGTGAACCTTGGAGCCTATTATCTTGTGGGAATTCCTTTGGCATTGTTGTTGGGTTTTGTCCTACACTTCAATTCCAAAGGACTCTGGATGGGAAGTCTTACAGGATCTGTTCTACAAGTCATTATCCTGGCTGGTGTAACTGCCACGACAGATTGGCAGAAAGAGGTAGGGAGTTTTACATCGGTTAAATCCGAAATCATAGATTCTGATACCACTTGTTAGGTTTATAGAAGAGATTTTACTGAAAAGATACAAACACCAATGAAACCTAAACATAACCACGTAAAATATTGACATCACTTTCGATCTAAAACTGTAAGACAATGAATTTATAGATTTTTATTTTTATATAATGTTTTACTTTCTCATTTTTAACCAATATAGAACTTAGACCAATACTTAGATTCCTACAGTGTAACTTAATTGAAAAAAATGGGCAAAGTGAAATTTTGAGGTCTTGTCTATTATTGAAACTTTGAACACCGAAAATAATTGTCTGAGTCAGTAGTTTTTTCTTCCCAAAGTTTGACTTTTCTTTTGCTTGCTGAATTAAATGGATGTGTTTTAATGGAGGAGGCTCTAAATCATTGTAATTCGTGTTTATTGCAGGCAACAAAAGCAAGGGAGAGAATATTTGAGAAGTCAAATGAAGCTCACAGTGGATTAGTATGAAAATTTTAAACATAGTAGAAGAGTAAAATAAATAGTAAAAGAAAAAAGGAAGGTACCTGGTTTTTTCACATTTTGGTTTTGCAATCGGTTCTATTTCGGTGAAGTAAACAGACAAAAGTTACTTTGTATTTTACATATATATATTTTTGTGTGTATGAGATTGATTTTGAAACCATCAATAAATTATATATGGCAATGGCATGCTGCAGATATATGTCACTGGAAAAGTTATTTTTTGACCAAGTTTTGTTAAAAAAGTTTTGAAAATCCATTCGTGATAACATTTCGACAGATGAAATAAATGTTTGATATAATTTGAAAATAAAAAAAACATATTTAATGTGTGTTGAAAAATAAATTCTGTTAAATTTTATAAAAGAAAAATTGTCAAAATATCGGTGCATGTAACTAAAGGCATGTTCTTACTGCTTTTTAATCTCCAAAACAATTATATATATATATATGATGGCCAACATTTTATCTGTGTTGTATATATTAAAAAATTTAAGAATAAAAATGGAGTTACTAGATTTGTATACCTTCACAAGTGATCTTCAAAACAATAGTGTTTAATATTGTAAGTTTAGAATACTTTATTTTTTTTTTAAATAGTAGTAGAGAATGCTTCGTCGATTTTTTTTTTATACAATTTTTAAAAAGTGAAAATAAAAAAATATAAATATTTATACACAAATTTAAATTAACTTACATTGCGGCTAAAACATAAAAATTAAGAAAAGTTATATGAAATAACTTTTACAAATAAGCTAATACGTGAATTAAATTTAATTTATTAAAAGTTTAATTATTTTAATTTATTGAACATTTTACTTATTTCAATTTATTGAAGAGGTGATTTATTTTCTTTTTCTTAAAAAAAAATATGATAAAGATTATGTCATTGAGCAGTCCAGTTAATAAATATGGTAGGAGTGCGATTACATCCAAGGTTTTCTTACATATATTTTAAAAATAATAACTAATTTTTTTTACTAACAATTAAATAATCTACATTATAGTCTTATAACATATGTCTTCGCAGTAAATTAAAATAAAATTATAATTATTTTATTGTATTGAAAAGAGAAACATGCTAAATTTAAATAGAGGAAGTATATCTCGTGACAATATGGTTCTAATTAGTCTCTTAATATGGCTGTCAATAAAAAATATTATAATTAATCCACGTGTAATTTGGATTAAAAAAATTGTCAATTAATAATTAAACTAAGTTTTATTGACTTAATTTGCGAATTAAACATGTTTAAATTTGGTTTCTCGACCATTTACTATATAACTTTTATATATATTGAAACTCAAATAAATTAGTTCATATATATTGGAACGATCTTTAATAATTAACTCATATTGTAAATGAAATCATTAAGCTAAACATAATATATTTTACTGAATCAATCCATTTATCTGTAATGACTTACTCATATTATAAATCTTTCAACATAACAGAGAGAAGATAAGTATAAGAGAAATATTAGATCATTATCTGATTTTCAATGAACCACGGTGTTCAATAATAAAATTTTAGAATACCCTTAAAAATATTTCATAAAGTATTAATAGATAATGCTGCTATATTACTTCGTAAGCATTTTAAAAGATATATATATATATATATATATATATATATATATATATATATATATATATATATATATATATAATATTTATATATAAATTTCTTACATTTGAAAATAAAAATTTGTAGAAATGATATGAGATAACTTCCATAATATTAAAATTACTTACTTTATTTTAATGAAAATTTAATTTGTTTTCTGTTTCTTACAGTCATTATGCAGTCCAATTGATAAATCTGTTATTGTGATTACCTTCAAAGTTTTCTTACATACATTAGAAAAAAATCAATAAATATAACTTTTTTACTAACAACAGTAAAATTTACATCAGTGATGATTTTCATTTAGAGTAAAATTAAAAAAAAAATTATAATTATGGATTGAACCAAAAAAAAAAAAGAAATAACAGATGCTGTAGTCTATCTCCTCAGCTTCTTACTTGCCATTGCCACTGTGATATCTGTATTTGATAAGTCTCCCTGAAAGCTAGTAATAATGCATATATAACAGCATCACCAACACAGCAACAAGAACAAGCTAGAAGAAGTGTGTTCAAATAATAAGAAAAAAAGGAATCATGAAAAAAAAAAAAAAAAAAACAAAAACAAAAACAACAAAAGAAAAAAAATAAAAAAAAAAAAAAAAAAAAAAGAAAAAAAGGAAAAA
>Ga0214544_1000637_pt1 | contig 66432 bp, 30 predicted proteins | sample CNSS3metaG_FD_160074 | JGI IMG/M metagenome (GOLD analysis project Ga0214544, IMG submission 160074) | Root nodule microbial communities from cowpea collected in UCLA plant growth center, Los Angeles, California, USA - CNSS3 | ecosystem: Host-associated > Plants > Roots > Nodule | place: USA... | reverse complement strand
CTTTTACCAAACTTACTCAATAAATCCAATAATCACAAATCCTAATTAAATCAATCTTTAAGCACAGAAAAATCAATTAAATCCCCAAATTTAAATATTAAATGAGGGCAAAAATTTGAACTCATCAATTTACTAAGGTGTTTCAAAAAGCATAAAGGTATAGTGAATTACAAAAATTGATATGCACATTTTTCATTCATATTTATCATGGGGTTGAATAATGAGGAACGGACTGAGCATCACTAGCAATGGCAGAACTATGAGTTGACAGAAGGGAGTCACGACTCTCCCAATTTTTTTTTGAATTTATTATATATATATATATATATTTGTATTTATATATTTTTAAAATTATATTTATATATTATTTATATTAAATTTATATTATGGAAATTATAATAAAAGATAAAATAAAATTATAAAAGAGATTATGATTTTTTTTGTTATAGCATTTTTTCACCATGTAAATTAGCATGAAAGTGTGTGAGGAGAAATAAGGTTTAATCAGTCGGATGGTATTCACACTTTAAGTTAGATGTGTCAGTTTGATATCCGTTTTTAAAAAGGTATCAATTGAATCCCAACTTTTTAAAAGATGCCTAGGTCCTTTTCAGCAAAAAATTATTAGGTCTTAAATTTTGATATAAATATCAACACTTAATTTGGTAAGTCATTTTAAATATCAATACCGTTAACGCTATAGTAATTTTTGTCTGAAAGGGACCTAATTAAGACACTTTTTCAAAAGTTGAGACTAGATTGACACATTTTTAAAAGCGGGTACTAAACGGACACATCCAAACAAAAGTGGGTACCATCCGACTAACTAAACCCGATAAATAAATACAAAGAGATAGATTGAAAAACAGATGTTGGGAACACATAGATTGAGATTGAAGTAATTCTCGCATGATCTCTCACAGATGAAGGTTAGTATCTTATTGTGATTTATGTATGCTAGATTTATGATTCTTTTTAGGATGTTTCTCTAAATTAAGTTTATCCCAAATTAGTATAAACATAATTATGATTTTAGAAATTCTTTTATGAAATTGGTATGAACCCTAATTATACTTTTTCCCAAATTATTATAACACTTAATTATGAAATTTAGGGATTTTGTGTTTTCTGCTGCCTATGGTATTTTTTTTTAAGTTTTGAATTTATACCGAGTTGCATATTTAATTAAAGTGGTATGAGTTTAATTATGTCTTGCATTGTGATAATTGTGATTTTTGAATATAAATTTTATCTTTTTTTCTAAATAGGTGAGATGTGATAAATTTATATTAAAAAGAGTATGATAAAGAGTAAAAGAATTGATTCTTTTTTTTTAGAAGGTTTGTGATAAAGATGAAAAAAAAGGCATATATGTTAACTAAACTTTTTATGAGAACCAAGAATTCAAGACAATGAAAATCAAATCTCTACAGTTTCTAGAGTTATACATAATGAATTTAAAAATTCATTAGAATGCAATCCGGGAAAAATGTCTTCAAATTTGACAATACCCACCAAATTAAATTGATGAGGTACAAAGAGCTTATCTAAAATAATATTCATGGTTTGGTATCATGATATAATAGCAAGATATAATAGCAAATAATAGTAATATTTTTTTTGAATTATACTATTATGTGTGTTTGTTTTAAGCAGAGAAATGAAAAGAAAAAATGAAAAACTTTTTTTTCTAACTAAAAAAAATTATATGTAACAAATTTAATTTGGCACCCCTAAATATTTTTTCCAAGTTCCACCACTGATCGCTAGGCTCTCATCTTCCAGTGAGTTATATGGATCCTAACGTTGGACAGTGAGCTATATGGATCCTAACGTTGGACACTGGTAGGGCACTTGACAGTGAATCCCTAAGTTGAGAGTGTTGGACACCCTTTCAGCATCACTTGGTGGTAACATGTATTTGCATAGTATTTTGTGTTTTTGCTACTTTCTTTGTGGCTGGACTTACTATTTTGGAATGTTTATTTTGAATTAAGATGAATATGAATGGAATAATGAGGTAGTTATTCCTAGGGTTTACAATGAGTTGGTTTTGTGTGAGGTGTATATTGATGACAATGAATATGAATGGAATTGATCGGGAGAAGTCTAAACATCTTATAGTTCTCCTAAGAAACATGAGTGATTGAGCAATGAGATACATGGTCTAAGGGTGCTAATACAACATTCCTTCGAATGATGTGTATGGGTTATTGATGTATGAAGGGGTTGTGAGAGCATTATATTTGAATGTTTGATGGTATGATGTGAAATATGCACGTAGTTATTTATTTTTTTGAATTTTTAGTATATTATTTTTATATTTGAAATTTATAAATTTTAAATTACTTATGGATTACATTGTGTGTTATATTGTATGTTTGATATTGTTATTTGTTTGTTATGACTATGTATTTCATACGAGACTGTATATCTCATGCGAGCATATAATAATGTAGGTGTTGGAGAGGGGTAGCTTTGAGGTTAATTAAAAAAAGTTATGTGTGTAAATCATAGTATATGCAGATATATTAGTTATTTCTTTGATCTTATTTTAAAATATACTTAAATTTTGTACTGTACATTATGTTATGAAATTTATACTAATGTTTTTTTAATATAATCATGTAAATGTCTTAATAATGCTATAATCGGATTGTTACAATAACAAATATTAAGACTTGGTATAAAATGATTAGAAGAAACATTTTAGTCAAGTTTATTGTTTCAATCACTTATAACCATTAAAAATTTTAAAATCATCAACAAAATTTTAATAAATTAAAATCACTCTATCTCTATAAAGAATTTAAACTCTCATGTCTTAAGACGGGTCAATTGATTAATTTAATAAATAAGTAAAGTTGACATGTTAAAACACAAATTTTAAAACATTTTCAATCATGTACATTTTTGTCCCTCTCTTTATTATTTTGCTATTAATATTTTTGTAATATTGACTCTATACATAAAATTGAAAGCAACTCGCAATTGAATGTTTGAATAAAATTATAATTCTAAATTTTACAAAAAAGATTAAAATAATTAAATTCAATCTCATTTAAATATTGTCTTTTAAAAATAGCACAAACATTTTGTTCTTCTATTTTTTTTTAAATCAACTTATTAAGTTATAATAAGATTTTATACTCTATCTCCTAATGAAAATATATACGAATAATCACACAATCCACTACTATGGTCTAAAAAGGTATTTATTTTTTTGTTTTTTTTGTTTTAAAGTTTCACTGCACTACTGAAGAAAAAACTAATTATTGTTTAATATATAAAATATAGCAACTCAAATGAATTTAACATCCCCTCCAACTAAGCACTTTATCCAACTTTCCTCAAAAGCCTTTCATTTTTCCAAATTAAGTTTTAAAAAACTCAACATCTACAAAATTGGAAGCAAATATAAAAGATATGATTTGCTCTATGTTTATCATTATTGAACAAAAACATCACTCTCCCATTCCTATTCTTTTTGCCACTTTATATCCGTGTTTTCATTATTACCAGGTCTTTAATTTTATCGATTATTCACAATACTATTATATTGATTTGATATATACTATTAATTTTTATAAAATATACTCTAATTGATTTGAAACTCATTAATGTAGATGTATATTTAAAGTAAAAGAATTAATACAATTCATTGAAAAGATATTATTAAATCTTAACAATAAATATTTTTACAACACCTCTTCCAACAAGATTATACGGAATCGAGATTTTAGAAAAAACATTCTATCGTCATATGATCGTATAATTAATTTTAGAATAATTAATTTAAATACAATAATGACAGTTTTTAAACACAATGATACTAATTTAAATTTATAGAATGAAACAAAAACTTTTTAAATATAACGGATGGTCAAATTTGATTCCACCTAAAAAAACAAAAACATTTAAATAAATATATAAACAAATGATTATTTTTCTTCCACAAAAAATAAGAAAGAATTTTAACTCACATAATGCAAGGTGGGTCTCACCTCACCTCACCTTATTTAGTAAGAGAATTTAACTTTCATTTCATCACAAAAAAGAGTTCTTACAGAATGCGCTCTTCTTTCTTAAATTAAAATATAAAAGTCAGGGAAAATAGTAGTTGACTACAAATGGAACAAGAAAGCTTTGTTCTTGCCACGATTCGGCAATCAGCACCGTGGAAAATCGTAACAGTTCGTCAGCCAAAGCGGTGCCGTTCGCAGTTGTTGGGTATTCCCGTCAATGTACCCTGAGATCGGCGCCGGAGTTTACCAGATTCCGATCCACCGTCTGAATTAGGTAAACATTACGTTCTACCAACTGCATCCATTTAAACCGCGCGTTCTTATATTAATTAGCTTCACACCACTTCACTCCATGCATTATTCTCCATATTCACCTGTTTCCACTTCGCCTTGCATGCTTAAAAGGGAAATATTATCGGTTAGTAAGTATTACTTGATTCTTCACGGGTAATTATTATTGTTATTGTTGTTGATATTATCATTATTGTTATTAATTATGAATTTATCTTGTTTATTCCTTCGAGTGAAACAGGGATTAGAATTTGGTATTGGTGGTGCCATTCGTGAAAGCATTGAGGAATGAGATGAAGAAGGTCTTCCAACAAACTACCTTCATCCGGATTCTAGAGTCCTTGTGGCGTTGCTCTGGGAACAAAAGTATTTGGCGAAGATTCTTTGTTCTGGTGGCTGTTTTGACTGTATCTGCTTTTGGGTTTCAGACGCTTGTGCATACTTATTTAGTTCTACCTGACAGACCCTTCGGTTCTCATCAACGAACTGATTATTCATTTTTCCAATCCTCTAGTAGTTCCCTTCCATCCGAGGAATTTTACAAGGGGGGGACACCTCAAAAGGTTCACCTCACTCCTACTAACTCCTTTATTTCACCTGAGGAGTCTAACAAGTTAGTCGAATCATTCTCAGTTGAGCAAGAGAATACAAAACTAGAACCCCCAGTTCAAAAGAAGATTTCTGGAATTGCGAGTAAAAAGGAGAGAAATCTGGCTGATGTGACGAAAGCTGCAGTGTCTTTATCCCCTCCAAGGCATGTTCCTCCTAAGCAGGTAGAAGTTGATGAGACTGAAAACTAACTTTTTGATTTTAAAGTATGATGAGGAGAGAAACCACCAACAATTTTCTGAATGTATATGTATGTATATATATTTCAGAAACACATATGGCTGTTGCCACCTAACGAGGCCCTTGTGCTAGCAAAGAGAGAGATCGATCATGCCCCTTCGGTTAATGAAGATCCTGATCTTTATGCTCCTATTTTTAGGAATATTTCTGTTTTCAAAAGGTACTTAGATCTTTTTACTATGCATACTTATTCACCTTCTTGTTACTCAGTTTTGTCATGAATTGGTGCTGTCCATTGATTTATCTGAATTTCTCCAGAGGATTGAATAAAAATGGAAAATGTGCTCTAAAGTGAGCAAGGGTGTTTACAACCTTAATTTAATCCAAAGTGCTTTATTATCTTAACTCATCAATTGATTTCTGGCCGATACACCTAAGAAAGATTGCAATACATGCTTGAGCAAATATTGTTCATCAAAATAAGCTTTTACAATTTAGAAACTAGATGTTGTTTTTATTAAACTGGGAGAATGTAATCCAATTCGTTCAACATAGTTTTCTCTTCTACATTTTGAGGGAGACACCTTTCATATTCCCTTTAAAGATCCTTAAATTTTACACTTTTGATTGATGACTGTTGTTGTTTGACTGTAGATGCCATACAAAACTGTTAATTAAATTACTCCATCAAAGAAAAAAATAAAGAAAAGAAACTACTAGACTTGTATAAAACCTTCTTCCATATACCACCTTGTCTGTGTTAGAGAACTGCTTGACTTAATAGTGTTTCCATTTATTGTTTTTCATTACAAATGGATGTCTCCTGCACCCAAACACTAGTGTGATTTTTGTTTGAATGAATTCTTGTTGGCTCACTCTCAACGCAATTCATGTGTCTAGTGTGGGTTGGGGTTGAAGCAAGAAATTCCCGCTTTCTTGTTTTGTACTGCGACTACTATATAAACAAATGCAGATGTTAAATTCCCAAAAACCAGTGAGATACAGACTTATTCTTCAATTGATAAAAGGTTGAACCATTTTTTGAGAGAAGGGTTCAAGAGTCATTACGCATAATCTAAGACAACTCTGAGCTTAAAAATGGTTTGGCTTGATTTCCTTTTGGTTTGACATTTTTTTAAAAAAAAATTGGTTTGCCATATCATTTTTCACCGACCATTATGATGATATTCTAGCGAAATGTCTCGTTTTTTTTCACAGTGAGCATAGATGAAAATTATGACTGAAGGCTGTTGCAATCCACGATTTGAGAGTGGTTGTATACATCTAGATGAAGTTACAGGGAATTATAAGTAATCTTTAAGCGGGTTAATAGTGCTAGTGGTTGAAAAAGTGTTCAAACTTGATTAAAACTCTGACATTTTAGTACTTGGTCATTAGATTTCACGTACTGATTGAGACAAAATAAAATGAAGGGGGGTCTATTGTAAATGTTAGGGCTATGTGGATATTCTTGAGTGGATGATGCTACCTATTTTTCCATCAATTATTGGAGGACTGAAAATGTGGAGAATTCAGCAAAGCCATGTATTAACAGCCATGTCTTCAACTTACATAACCATTTCTTGCAAATCCCTTGTACATAGCTTATAAAATCTAGGTCTAACAAAACTACGTGAAGAGTTAAGAGACAAGCACATGTATATGAAACTTGACATGCAGCCAAGGACATTATAGTATCTAAAGTAGAGTATACGGTTCAGCGGTTTGCTCATAAAATAGAAGAGGAGTTGTACATGTCATATGTTCTCTAGCAAGAAAAAATTAAATATCTGCAGTTAATGCTTGCATTTTTCAGGTGGGATTTTTTTTATTTATGTAAATACAATTTATCAACACAAACCAAAGGATTGTAGAACTTACAGCTTCACATTAGAAACATTGCATCAATTGTTTTTCTCCCTATCATTCATCTAGTTCGTCTATATTATTTTGCACCATCTCCTCCCAGACATATCTCTTTGGCACAACTTGTGCTATATTTCACATTTTTTTCTTTAAGTATATTCCACTTGTTTTTTTCCAGCTTATATTGCCTTTCACATTCTCCATGGAATTGGAATATAGCAGCTTCCTCCCTTTCTATGAGAGTGGTTCCATCATGTTCTCCTTTATAGACTTCACCCAAGCATGTTTGGATAAAATGCTCAATTGTCTTTAAATCGCATGTATTTGCTTATGAACGTTATTATATATTGAAGGGGTATCTACAATGCCTTTTTTTCTCGTTGTTCTCTGATTTTCTATTATAATAGAAATTCCATAATTTATATTTTCACTTCAAACATATTATAAATAACTACACGTTAAAAGTGTAATTGAATATGAAGACCAATATTTCAAAAACAGTTAAAAAATAATAATGTTTTGTATGGTTGTAAATCACAATTTATATATTTTTCAACTTTGCTAACATTAACCAGGGCATCAACAAAATTTGAATATTACTAGTTGTTAGTAATAGATTGAGCATAAGTGTTCTTAATACAGAAAACATTTGTATGCCTTATTTACGAGGTAAAAAAGTAATCAACTAGTAACTAACTACTAACCAACTAATAACTAATTCCCAACTAATTATATGCGAATTAGCTTTTAGAGTTTGCGATGAACAATACCATACATCCTAACAAGAAGAATTGTAATGAAATTGTCTAAGGAAAAATGAACAGAAGTACATTGTAAATGAATTATTTGAAAATTAACAATTTGAGAGGGGTCAACTTGCCACCACCCACATCAATAAAAAGCTCCTTCAAATTGGGCTCTATAAGTCTGCAAAGAACAATGTAAATTTGAGGAATAAAGCTTAGCTACCAAGCTCAAGTACACTGTAAGGCTTAACTAGGCAGAAGCTACCCATGCTTAACCATATACTAGAAACAATTAATTGCATACGAAAAATATGAGGACTAACCGCCCAAGACCGAAATAAATATTTCAAACTTAACTACCATGGGCAAAATCTTCCATCAAATCCCTCTTAAGCTGCAAACTAATGCTTTTCATAAAGAACTGAAACCCTTTAAAGAAGACTAAAGTCAAACATGGACCATAATTTTAACTTTGCCAAGTGACAAAAACAGAGATATCAGGCCAAGAATGAACATTGAAATCAAATCACATCACACTGACCATTTGCCCTTTGTATGGTAATGTTTTCTTCTTCTTCTTCTTCAAAGGCATCTTCAAGTCTGTAAAACTCAAGAACGAGAACCAGTAAGAGATTAAAAAACTTAAATCTAAGCTCAGCTTGATGTTTCTGCAATGTATTGAAACCATAGATAGAAAGAAAAGTATAGAAAGGCATAAATTCATCACAGATTCTGAAGACTGTGGTAACAAGGCTTTGACTTTAGAGTTAGAATACTACATCAACTACCTTGTCAAAGAACCACTTAGCCTAATTTTTATCACAATTGTAGTTAATAATTATAAATCCTTTGAAATTGGAAGTTTGAGAGGTGATTGTAACATTAATGACTATAGTCAACTCTAATTGTCTGGTAAATATTTTGGTTGACCATTTCTAAAATTTTAATATCTTTTAAAGCAGGTTTAAACTGTTGGATTCGGTTAGGACTATTTCCACTAAGTTTGCTATCTTTAAGTGAAGATTGAATGAAGACTTGGACAACTAGTTTAACAATTTGATGGCTGTAACTTGTCTTTCGGTAATTTTCTGATGGCATCATGCATATGCAAATGGATATTGCTTCCTTATATATAAAAAAATAATCCCTTTACCTGGTAAAATAAGCATTTGATACTATGATCTTCACAGCTCTTCGTTATCAAAATTACATGAAGCTCAGTGATTGTTGATGAATGGATTGTCTTTGGTTGTACTGTACCTTTGGTATGTGAAAAGCATCATCTACTGTATCGAAAACCATCTTGAAACAATATTGTGTCTCAACTTCAGGAGCTATGAATTGATGGAAATGACTCTTAAAGTATATATATACCGTGATGGATCAAGGCCTATTTTTCACAAACCACCCCTTAAGGGAATTTATGCTTCTGAAGGATGGTTTATGAAGTTAATGGAGGAAAATAAGCAATTTGTCACCAGGGATCCTGAAAAGGCTCACTTATTTTACCTTCCATACAGTGCACGCCAAATGGGGTTGGCACTCTATGTGGCTGGGTCACACGATTTAAAGCCATTATCAAACTTTCTAAGGGACTATGTGAACATGATTGCTGCAAAGTATCCCTTTTGGAATCGCACACATGGTTCGGACCATTTCCTTGTTGCTTGCCATGACTGGGTATGGGGCTTGTATCTGTTTTCAGTTGAATTGATTGATTCTGATAATTTGATTTTACTAACTTGATAGCTGCTCAAGTATTAGTATTTCTAATTCTTATATTTTCATGTCTGCATGCTTTACTTTGATTTGATAGAAAAGTGAAAATGAAACTCTTTAGCAAAATTAACTTTGAAGTAACTTCGATAAAAAAAGGATGTATGCATATATTAATGGTGATCATGATAAATAGATAAAAACATAACTACGGTATGAAAGATTCGGCTACTATGAGTGCACAGCATGACACTTTCAATTGTACGTGTGTTTTACATGGCTGACGAACAGTTCTTTTCTCAATGTTTCCACCTATTTATTATAATTTAATCTATATTTCCTCCTTAGTGGCTTTTTAATATAAAAAAAAAAATCGAAGCAAACATTCCTACTGGATGCCTTCACCAGCTATTTTTTTGCATTCTTCCTGCAGTTGGTCAAATCCCTTCTGGATATTCCAATTACCCTAAAACAATATATCTTCTTTTTTTATAGTATTCTGATACTTGAAAGTTGAAACATATAATAATGCACGTTTCGAACATTACAGTCTGCATCTTATGTCTTTATTCTCGGAAGTTTTACAAAGATATCTCTTTATTATGCATATACCCACGAATGTTATTGGTGATTTCAAATGCACTGATTGCTATTATATATGTGTCTCTTTTGCAGTATAGTCTGCTGATCAATTTCGTTTATGAATTTACTGCGTTAAAGTCACTGGCTTTTTTAATGTCGTCTTTTCAAAACTGATATGTGCAGGGTCCTTACACTGTAACTGGACACAAGGAGCTAGCAAAAAACGCCATAAAAGCTCTATGTAATGCTGATTTGTCTGAAAGAATTTTTGTTGCAGGAAGAGATGTTTCCCTACCAGAAACTACCATAAGGGTACCAAGAAAACCTCTGAGAAATCTTGGTGGGAATAGACCATCACTACGTCCAATCCTTGCTTTCTTTGCTGGAAGCATGCATGGTAGAGTGCGCCCTACTCTCCTTAAGTATTGGGGGGTTGGAAAAGATGAAGACATGAAAATCTACAAGCGTTTACCTCTAAGAGTTTCCCAAAGGATGACTTATATTCAGCACATGAAATCAAGTAAATATTGTGTATGTCCAATGGGCTTTGAAGTTAATAGCCCTAGGATAGTTGAAGCCATATATTACGAGTGTGTTCCTGTTATCATTGCAGATAATTTTGTCCTTCCTTTTAGTGAAGTTCTGGACTGGAGTGCTTTTTCTGTGGTGGTGGCCGAGAAGGATATTCCCAGGCTGAAGGAAATTTTATTGTCCATCCCCATAAGAAAATATCTTACAATGCAAAACAACGTGAAGATGCTTCAGAAGCATTTCCTTTGGAATCCTAGACCAATAAGATATGATCTGTTTCACATGATTTTGCATTCAATATGGTTTAACAAGCTGAGCCAGATTCAAACTTAGCAAATATAGAAGTCATTTCGGTAAGAGTTGTTTAATTTGATTGCACGAATCTTGTTTGAATGAGGTCATATTGATGGTATAATGCAGCAGTTCAAACCTTTGTATCTTATGGACGGAGTTGTCCTGCATAAAAGCATTGATTCATTTAATGTATTAATTGGGCGAACTATAATAGATGTTGATTATGGCTAGGTATCATGTTTGATGGTGTGATTGGTTCACGGGAAGTTGAGGGTTGGTGAGGAGAGAGATGATAGACTTTTTAATTTTATGTTTAGTAAAAAAAATTAGAGAACGTGGAAAGGAAAATATAAATGGGAGCTAAAACTCTTTTTCTCTTAATTAAGCTTCTTTTCGTGCTGATAAACAATACAGTGCATGTTTGGGATAAAGCTACGTTAAACGTAACTAGCTTTTTAGTAAAAGTAATAAGAGTGTTTCTTCTCTTAGATGTATTGGAAATTGGAATTTTCTCATTCAAACAGGTTCAAACGGAAATTTAACATGCCGTTGTGTTTGAGTTGTGTTTGAACGAGTGAATTTAAGAGAGAAATTCAGTTATTTAGAGAATTTGATTTGTTTAAAAAAAAAATAAAAATGTTTGAATAAAGAAATTAAAAAGAAAATGAAATCAAGTAATTTTAAAAAGGTATTTCAAATAAATAAAATAGTAGAATTTGAAATTCACTTAAAAATGTAGGAAATTGAAAATTTTCAAGTTGTGAAATTGTTCATTGATTAGGACAAAAATTTCTATAGGTTCAAAAAATAGAGTTGGGTTGGGAAGCATGTCAAGATGAGTTGTTGGTTTGGACTAAAGAGTGAGATGAACTGACTCAAGTCAAAGGTCGAATTGAGTAGGCTCGAGACTAAGGTTAAGTCAAGCCAACTTAGGCTGAAGGTCGACCTTTGACTGAAGGTCAAGATGAGATGGCTATAAGTCGAGTCAGCTCGGGTTGAAGCTCAAGTGAGGTCGACGAAGGCAGTAAGTTAAGCCGAGTTGGTCCGGGTAGCAAGTTAAGCCAAGTCGCTCCGGTTGAAAATCGAGCCGAGTGGATCTAGACCAAGGTCGAGACTAGTAAGCTTGAGCGAAGGTCGAGCCAAGTCGGTTTGAGTCGAAGGTCAAGCCAATTTGGCCTAGACCGAATGTCAAGCTGAGCAGGCTTGACCCAAGTCAAGATGAGTTGACCAAAGTCGAAGGAGAGTCGAGTCGTCTAGATTGAAGGTCGAACCAAGTTGGTCTTGGTCGAAGGTCGAGACAAGATAGCTTTGAACCGAGTCGGCTCTAGCTGAAGATCGAGTTGGCCTATACATAAAGTTTAAACCAATCTACACTAGATGAATGTTGAGTTGAGTCAACTCAGGCCGAATCGACTTAAATTGTGTTGAGGTTGAATCGATTTGAATGACCTAGGTCAAACCAATTGAGATCAAATCGACTCGAGTCAACTTGAATCAAAAATCAAGATGAGTCATACCAAATTGAAAGTTGAACTAAGTTAAGTTAAACTTAAAGGCGGAGTTGAGTTTGTTGTAAAATAAAAATTAAATTGCTTTATCCAAAAAAAAAAATTGAAATCTAAAATGTTTCAATTACTTCCTCTAAACTAATTATTTAAAAAATGAAGAGAATTCAATTGTAAGTAATGAAATTTCTAGGTATTTCAATTTCTTGGAATTGTTGAAATCCCTTATCTAAACATAAGGCTATAAAATGAGGATCGATGCAAGGATAAGTGTTTCAGATGTCACACCAAGTTTCACCATTAAACTCATGCTATGGTAGAGAAATTTATTGAAAATCTCATGCTGATTAAGGATAAAACTATATTATAGTGTATAAGTAGGTGTACGTCTCACATTACAAGTTGATTTTGTAGAGTTGAGTTAAACTTAAAAATCTTCTTCTTAAGATATATCAAAGTTATAGTAAAGTTTAACTTATTAAAATTTGTTATTTATTGTGTGTATTATTTCATATGTCATCAGACTACCACATATATTTACATAAATACAAATTTTATCTTATAACTTGATTATAAAATTGAGTTAAATTTAAAGTTTACTTTTCATCAACATCTTAAAAAAAGATATTATTTTTTTTACTTCATACATAAATCGGATGATTAACAAGGACTTCACCATTAAAATCCTATAGTGATATTGCAATAAAAATCATTCATAAATCATTCATAGACAATTAATGTAATCCATCATTTAAACCTTAAAAATCTCTCCCCTTATGTCCATCACTTAAAAAAAAAAAAGTTATTAACGTCTAAGTTTTAGAAGTCTATTTGAACAAAATTATTTGTAAACACTTCCTAGATATAAAATTATTAATAATTTTTACAAAACAAAATATCACGTATTTAAGAGAAAGATCGAACATAATATTAAAGTAGTGAATTTTTTTTCGTATCTAATCTTTAATGTAAAGGAAAAAAAAAATCAGAATTTAACCCAACCGAAAAATACAAACGGTGTATAATCTGAAACAAACCATAGTGGCCAGCTTCTTTTCATAGGCTAAGATTCACTACGGTATGTTGCATGTGCAAATGTTAATGAGGCATGTATTGTATTATTATTATTCTTTTTATTGTTATCAGCGAAAATATAGGTACATGTATTTTTTAATTTTCATAAAAATTTGATTAATGATTAATATTTGTTTTTAAAATATTTAATTAACTTTTAAAATAATTATTAAATGAAATAACAGTAAAAAAAGTTAGAATAATAATTAAAAATAAATTATTTATAAAATTATTAATTTTTAAAATAATTTTTAAAGATAAAAAAATTAGAATAACAATTAAAAATAAAATATTTATAAAATAATTAATTTTTAAAAAAATAATTAAAGATAAAACTATATAAATATAAATTAATATTTTTATACATTGTTATAGATTAATATTTTTTTAAATATCTATAAATTATTTCAATTCTAAAAATAGTATTTAAAAGAATAAACTTAAAAAAATAAAAAGTTATACAATTATAAATATATAATTATAGATAAAATAAATTTTAATTATTGAAATAAAAAATATTAAAAATAATTTTGCATAAATAATATTATGAATAATTATTTAAATTTCAAAATATAGTTACTAAAATAATAAAAAGATAAATAATTATTTTATAATAAGTTAATTATTTATATTAAAAAATTAATTTCAAAAATAATAAAATAATATTTTTATTATAATAATTATATAAATTTAAAAATTAATAATTAAAAGAATAAAATTAATATATATATATATATATATATATATTTTATATATTATTATTATCATTTATTTATATTATTTTAGTCGTGGTGAACAGACGTCGTACACACTCACACGTGACAAGATTTTCTCTGCTTTGGAAAATCATGAGCCGAATAAGAGGTTACATGGAAATCTGAACTGTGATCTATTTTAGGTATGCTATCTCAACTGTTTTATGCATACTTTCGTATTCTCCTTTCAAACCATTTTTCTTCTACAAATATTAACTATTTCCAAATCAATTTTTATAAACTGACATTTTGTTATGAAATTTTAGTACTATAATACATTATTTACTAAACTAATTAAAAATGTAAACACCTATAACTTTTTAAACAATTATTATAAAAGTCAATAAATTCAATTAAAATAAAAATGTATATTTAAATGACAATAGAAAATATTATTTTCTTATATATAACATAAATATTATTTACACATTTTATCAGTTGGACCACCAAAGAGTCTCATCATTTACAAGTTGAAATTAAAAATGGTATATAGTTTATTTTTTAATTTATCGAAATGTTTACATGGACCAAAATCTCATTACATATTATTTTTATTAGTTTTAAATATTCGATGAAACAAAACCGCAGTGCTCTCCCGGTTCCACTTTTATATCGGTTACAGACCAAAATCCCGCAATATATTCATTTTAATAATTTAACTTGTATATATTATTAGTGTAAACAATTTTATATACACATATACTAAGTATTCTTTTGTGTGTGTCATATCGGTTAATAACCAAAATATCTTCAAATTTATTTATCAACAGATTTGTTCATTTGTTGGTAAAGTTTATTGACAATCATGAACTAATTTCCAATCCCATGAATCAAAGTCCAGGGAGTTGTTTGTTGCAGCAGCTGATACGATTCATACAAAAAATGATATTTAATTGAAGAAAGATGTGTTTAAAAATATTAGTGAATTTCTTAATGGTGAAAAAAGAATTTGATGGAGTTGCATAAAATAAAAAAGATGTGACGAGATTTTATAGAAAGTGTAAATATTATTAAAGAAGTATTAAAAAAAATAAAATGGAGTTGTTAGCTGGAAATGGTGTAAACAAAAAGGTGTGGTAATTAAGAGTGTGTGGTGGTATGAGGAATGTGGTCAAGTTCCAAGTACTTGTTCAGCCAATCTAACCCACACGATTCCTCAGAGAAGTTGAAAAACTCGTCAATGTCGAAAGTGACATCTAAGTTACCACTTTCGTTGCTTCCAACCTCCTTCTCTGACACTGCAACTTTGTCCCCACCATTCTCATTCTGCAAAACAATTTCGTGTGTTGTTGAAGATTCTGGTCTCTCCTCTCTCTGATTCACCTTTTTGCACAAATGAGAATTCCAATAATTCTTTATTTCATTGTCTGTTCGTCCCGGAAGCCTACCGGCTATCAAAGACCACCTAAAAACACCAAAATCCCCACAATCTCACTCTTATTATCTGCATCAGCATTTGCATTTAGTTACATGAAATTTTTGTTTGAAAAATAATATTTTGATTACTAAATTTTGACAACTTTCTCTTATAATATAAGATGTCATTTTCTAGATGATTTTGGAATACAGAGAAAAAAATAAAAAATCACTTAAAAAATAACACATAAAATTATAAAATTGTCCAAATTTAGTAGTCATAATATTTTTTTTTTCTTTTTGAGTAATGGTTTATTATTACAGACCTGTTTCCCAAGAGTCTGTGAAGCCTAAGAATCAAATCTTCTTCTTCATGTGATATGTTTCCCCTCTTGATATTAGGTCTCAGATAGTTTAACCATCTCAGCCTGCAACTCTTCCCACATCTATTCAAACCTACCAAACCATGCAGATTAAGCACCTCAAAAACTAAGTTAACTTATATAAGTAACTAACTTTCAGTAGTAACTAACTAACTATAACCTGATTTAACTGCAATAGTCTTCCACCTCTTTGCACCATGAATTTCAATGCACTGGGCAAGCTTTGTGTCTTCTTCTGGGGTCCATGAACCTCTGTTCATTGCTGATCTGTTGTGTGTGGCATCATTGATCCTTGGTGCCATGAGAATAGATAATGTTTTTGTGTTGTTGAGGACATAAATGAATGAATATACATGGGGTTTATATGATGTGAAAATTAACAATGTTGAAACAAAGGTGAATGAGTGTTGTTAAGGTTGAAGTGTCGGTGAGTGAATGAGTGTGTTTATATGTATCTGCCCTTCGGATAGGATCATGGATAGGTCAGAAAAAATGGGAAGCTCCAACCACCGGTTACAGACACTTATTCCTACGAGAATGGAAAGTAGAATCTTCGTACCCATGCTTAGGAAAATGTTTTGGTGGGTTTAATTAACATTTGGTTTTTACTAATTAATTATTGCCACGTGTTTTGATCATTTGGTGTCTTCTTCTAACTCTCTCACCTACTCATTAGTTGGTTCACTTTCATATGATTCTATGCACACAAAAATATGTTTTCAAAACAAAAAAAGGTTATAATAGTAGTAGATAAATAGTTATATAGATAGTGAGTTTAATTTCGCATCTATTCATTCATTAATGAATAAACAACGAATGGTTAATAAATAAGTATCATATAAAAGGACTAAAGTAGATACGTCAATTTTGAAAGTACGTAATAATAAACTACAACACTGATTATCTAACTTCATCCTATATTCCTGTGTTTGTTCTTTTGTTTTTCTTTTTTAGAGCTTGTTTTGGTTACTATTTATGATTCACGTCAAAATGCATTAAAAATAATAATAATGGTTCGGGATTAAGAAAAAAAAAACACTGTACCGTGTATAAATAAAATATACAATAAAAAAATACCTTACACAAATTCTTGAAAATTGCTTGTGATTTTTTTTTTTTTTGTGATTTAAAGGAAAAAGTGACTTGGTGCATTTTATCTCATCTTCATATTTGTCAAGAATATTTAAAATTGAATCTTGTTCCCAATTTAATAAGAGTTATGTACCATATATTCTTTCACTTATAGTTGTCTAATCATTAATATATGAAACTATAAAATCTTTTAAATATATTGTGTTGGAATAAGATGAAGTTATAAATAAAGTGATTCAAGATGATGATGAAAACGATATCTTCAACAACATCTAATTTAGTTTATGTTAGTGGTTAGAGGAGCTAGTGATACCTTATCATATAAAGTTAACTATTATAGTGACTTAGACACTTTTTGTAGAAGAGCCTAGTATGACTTTGTCATTTTTCAATCATTTCAATATTATTCACAAAGCATGCATCTTACACTTAAGAATAGTTAAATGAGAATAATGTGCAAAACTTTTGAAAATAACAAGTTGAATTAAGTGAATTAAAATATGTACTTTGGGATGAAGTATTCTATTTGTTGTTAAAAATTATATTTCGATTCGACTTTTTTGTTATAGATGTTGAAAAGTAAAGTCCACGTCAATTTTTTATATTTTTAATACAATAACTATCAACATTTTAAACGTGTATTCAATGTGTTATTTATGTTGTTCGTATTATAGATATATTATAATTGTTCAGGATTTATGTACAAAACTTCATATAAAAACTTAGTTCACAACATGAAACAAAACCCACTTAATCCTTTTTCAAACAAACTTCATTTGTAAAATTGAAGCCTTTTGTCGATAGGATTTTAGAAGTCAGAGGTAAGGAAATGTTGGCTTTTTGTTTTTGGAAAAACTTGACAAAGTCAAATGCATTACAGCCAATGAAATTACTAAATATTAATGTATGCTGTAAGTTGGACAATATTATAATGACCATCTAAGATTCATGTCATACATAAAATAAAGAAACAACCTTAATTTGGTCTTTCTCAAAAAAAGAAAAAATATATTTAACTATAAATTTTAATTATTTCTCTATCTTTTTCTTTATTTTTTTCATTAGTTTACATGTACAACTTCCAAAATTTTCATCAGATCAATTACTTTACACAACTAAACTTTCAAATCATTTTTTATCGAAATGATTAAATTGTAAACCTTTCAAAAACACTCTAAACAGATAATTTTTCAATTATATTATTCACCTATCAACTTATTTTTCTACATCAAACATACTCTAACAGTGGAAGAAAAGGAACAAGAAGAAAACAGAAATAGAACAACCAAGACACATACTTCAAATACATCAAATTGCCATTACAAACTCTAATTCAGAGTCACGACCGCACATAAATTATGGTTCACGACTAAGGCTGCACGTAAAGGAAAATGAATACAAAAGAATAACAAAGGAATTATATACAGTTCCGTGTACCAAATTACCAATTTAATAATCGAACTTTCAACTTTTACTTTTAGTTCTAAATTTATCGATGCCAGATAAGCAACAAAGGAAATTGTTGAAATCAGAAATTGATACACTAAAATTTTTCATTGCAGCTATAATATGAAACCAGAAATTACTCACTAGCTGACCAGAGGTTAGACCTTGTTGGGAATGAAGGCAGAGTGTTTGCAATATCTATTTCTACTAATGCATGTGAGCAGAATGGCGAACTAATACTCGTAATTACAGAAGCAGAAATATCTTATGCACAGTAACTTGATACAAAAATAATTCTTTGTACTTTTCACATCTCTATACACTTGGTATATTCAATCTATAATCTTCAATAGGAGTTATGGAATGCTCTAACGAGTTTCTTCAATATGCCAAAAACAACATACAAAACAAAAACCATTACTACCTTCTTGGATGCCAGTATCCTTAGGTTCACCCTCAGGTCATATTTTCGCATGAAACCCAAAGATGCTGCACCCAAAAAGAGAAACCAAGAACCAATGGTACAAAAGAAGACCTTCAGAGCCTCCGAAAGTCCACATACATGGGCAACATCAGCTGATACCTCCACATAAGAGACTGGTGAGCTTATTTGACTGCTCTCTGCCTGATTCAGTCCAAGATTCTTATTCAACCAATCAGACAACCTAATAAGCACTTTTGCAAGCCATGCAATTTCATCATTGGAAATGGGACGTCTCATCCAGTCACCTTTGTATTTAACATCTGCATATACATGATTACCAGCTATTCTAGGCTTAAAAATGTCATAACGAGATTGCTGATGTGGCACTGGTTCATGACAAGATGGTGATAAATTCACAGTCTTTCCATCAAATAAGCTCCCCAATCTTGCCTTCAATGAATCTATGCACTGAAGGCTGGGTATAATATTATCACCAGATATAGCTTGTAACTCAGCTTCTGCACGCATTATAAACAACTGCAATAACACAATGAAATGATAAGAAAATAATTCATACAACATACTGACAATTACTACAGTTAGGAAGCATGATACCAAACAGGACATATGGATATGATATGTATGAAGTTGTGGATCTGACAGATTCTAAAAATTGTGCATAATAAAGCTTAGAAATAGTAACATACATAAATAAAAAATCAAGAACCGATGCTTTAAAATTGAATACAAGTTAATATGGATAGAATTTTAATTACTGTGAAATTCCAGGCTGCATTAGCATAAAAGCTCAATATTTATAAAAAGAAGCAAAAAGCTGTTCAATACAACTAGAAATATTTCAAGTGTTTTGTGATGTGTCTGACATGGGTGTCTCCGAAACATATACAACATGAATCAGCTACTATTCTAAAGCATCCAAGTCTTAGTTTCTAGGATCGCAAGCCCATCTAGACAAGGGGGTAAGTCTAAAACTGTCACAACAAGACAAATGATTGATCGTCTATTTATACTATAATTAATTTACAATAAAAATTTAAAAAATATAAACCTGAAGGAGCTGTTGTCCACCATCCTCCCCATCTGCAAACAGTCGCAAATCTTTGTTCCAATTCTCATGCAAAAAGGAGCCATCAGCATCGGTCTCGCATAAACCATCCTCCCAGTCCTGAAATAACCAACAGTGTTAAAATATACAGATGTTAGATCATGCCACGGACTTGTTAGGCACAGAACAGATGCATTTAATCAAGCCCTAACCCAGCTATGAAACAAATCAACGTAGCTATTGAAAAATCGTGCTGCTGTAGTGACACAGTAGCACATTTCGGCCCCTGTGCTGCAGTGACCTTCAAATCCATCTTAGATAGAAGGTGAAGCTGCAATCCAGAAGCAGATTCACAACCGTTATCAAAGCTGTTTCACAATAAAGAAGAAACAACATTGAAGATGAACCCTAATTATGCTTAAAATTATAATCTCGTTACTAAAGGGGACTTGGGGTCATTTCAGGATTTTCCTTGTAAGTCTTCACATCAGGAAACCACCCTCCACAGTTTAGTTACACATTTTCAGCAGTTTCATGCTTCCTCCCAACAAGTCTCCAGATTGTCCCCTCCTCTTTCTAACATGGTTGTCAAAATCGCGACCCAAAACGTAAGATCGTATGAGTCTACGATCTTCTGCATCCTCTCCGATCCCGCTCCACTTAAAATACGCAATCTTCAAGGATCGTGTTGGATCGCCGTTGTAAATCGCAACTCGGCTGGGAGCGGCGATTCCGGCGACACAGTCCCTTCCAATCACGACGGTGCTAATCGCAGCAGCACCACCAGCTTTACAACCCGTAGCGGCAACGGCACGAGCTTCGCATTGCGGCAACGGCACCAACTCTGCATCACAGCGGCATCAGCAACAGTAGGCTTTGCAGCGGCATCAGTAAGCTTTGCAAGGGCGGCAGCGGCAACACTAAGCTTTGCCAAAACCCTAAATTTCTAACCTAACAAGCCCAATTTTAAAAGCCCACTCAGAAGTAAAACTGCAAAGTAAAATCATAGCTGCAGGTAAAAGTAACTTTTATTTAAAAAGTTACTATCTCCCTCGACTTTTGTTGCTATCTAATTGCTTATTTGGTTTTAGTACGGAGTTTCATGATTATACTTAAGATGATTAAGAATAGAAATAAAAAAAATGTCCAAAAGAGCTTAATTATCTCTAAAAACTGATACATGCTTTTATATGGGTTCTTATTACATCAGTAAAATACAAAATATATGATGATCTATATGTGCCAGATAGGCAATACAAAAGATCAGTTAACCTATTCTAAACAGCTAACCCCCTTCACATAGGTTAAGCAATTCTGACAATTATGAATGATTCACGAATTGTGCAATTTATTTAGCTTTTGAGCTTATAAACACAAATATACATGGGACATGTCATGTAAGAACACTCATTATTTGGAGAACTATGCACACTTTTCTAATATTTAGATTGCAAATATCATCAAATGGTTTATATATTATAGTACTCATTTTTCTTAAATCATAATAAGAGAGTTCTCATTTTTTTGATAGACTTCTTATATGTACAATCATCAGGATACCCCATTTTACGGGCCTAATGATCCATGCTACTATCCAGATCATGGTAGTCAGTGTTGTACAATTCACGATACACATTGTACGACGTTACGAATCGTACAATACGAAACGATTCAACTCCTCCACGATACGGATGGTTAGGTGTATCATTTTTGCTCCCGAATCGTAGTTGAATCGTGCAATACAAGTGGTGCGGCAGTGTGGTGGTCCTCTGTTATGGGCAGGGAGGTTTCTTTTGTTCTGTAATGGGAGTGTTTCTGATTTTAGAGTTAATTTTACATGGCAGCTGTGTCACTACATGAGTGAATTGATAATCCTAAGGTTTTCTTTAGTGGGTTATAATTGGGCCTGTTTTTAACTTAAAATTTTAACTCGTTTAGTTTAAAATATTTAAAATGCAATTAGTAAATGGAAACTTCTAAAATTACTAATGCACCAAAAGAAAAAAAAAATGGGACTATGGAAATAGTAATTGCACCCAAAAAATTATTTTTTGAGTCAAATATCTATCAACCCATATATTTTTTTTTCATTTAACAAAGGAGTTGAGTCACAATATTATAATATTAACTTGATTTATTTTTATATAACTACTTTCTTAATGTACTTATTACCATTAATTACACTTTACATGTTTGTATATCTTGTATGTTATATTTTGTAAATGTTGATGAATCGTACTATTCACGTTACGAAACAATTCGCAATACAAAGCATTGGCTCTCCAATTCTTCAACTACCATAACCCAGATTGATAACTATGAAACAAATTAATCAACAATTGTAAAAGAATCAAGACATGAAACATCAATAATCACAAAAAAAAAAAAAAAGATTGTTATGAACAAACAATCATAAAAGCATTTTATTGGGTGAAGACACACATAAATAATTATATGTATTAATAAGTAACACACCCTCCCATGTAAAAGCCTTTAGCACTTAAAGCGTGGGTTCACCTGCATTGTGCTAAAGTTCAACTCGGTACTAACAGAAGGTGGGGCAGCAAGGATCCTACTATAGACCATTTCTTCATAGAGGCTCTAATACCAATGTGCCAATACAGATACCACAAAAGATTAAGTAGCAGGCGAAGACACATGAATGATTTTGTACTCATTTCTAACTTAACATAAAAAGATCAAGATGGAAACCTAATAGTTGGTATAGGATCAACTTTAAGGGTGCAGATGCATATTAAAATGCAAAAAATTAAAAACAAATGCGACAAATCAATGAAATTAGAACCACAGCAAAAGCAGAAGAGAAATAACAAATCACCTGCAACTGTTCACGGATAGTAGGAACATATCTGTACAAGTTATTCAAAATCGGTTTGCCTGATCCAGCCTGTTTAGAATGGAAATAGGAATCCACAGTCTTCAAAAGGTCGACGAGCTCTTTTGATGATGTCAAGGTATCTAACACCTGTAAATGCAGGTTAGAAAGTCAATATTCATTCAGCTAAACCTCAAATGTTTGATAAAGTTAAAAATCTTCCAGCAAATCCCAATATCTTTTACAGCAGTTGAGCAATCAGTGCAAATTTTTCAGACATCTATGAACAAAACACGAAAATGTATACACGTGAATTTGATTTGCATTTATCAGAACAGTGTGCCAAAAGCTCATGATCAATTTAGGCTTAACAAATTCCATTGATGCAAATCACGCAAGTATGAATAATCCATACAGTTAGAGATTATCTGGAAGCAAAAATTACATAAAGGCACCAATACAAGTATTTTCTTTTGGTTTGAATCTTTTTCCTTAAAGAGTGAATTCCTAGGCAAAAAGGCCAGGTTTTCAAGTGCATGCCATTGCTAGTACGTTACACCATCAAAACAATAAAGAAAGAAAAATTTAAAAGACATTGACATTGTTAGATCCTTTCTTTTTTCCAACAAACCTATCATTACCCTAAGTGATTTTCATCAAGTGTTTTATAATGCATATATGCTTAAGTATCAAATCTCGACAGATGCAATTGTTCCCATCTGATAACCATATATGCAAATAGCTCGCAATTTATTTTTATCTCATAAACTTGTGTTTAGAGAGACAATAAGATATGTAGACTTCAGTATAACATAATACAACTCAAAACTTATAAATGTTTATACTATGTTTGTATGTTTATATGTTTATGTAGAGAATGTTCTTTCGTCTTACCACCAAGAGGATCAGGTAAGATAGGTCAACATCAAATATCTCAATGAGTGTGTTAAAGCTACAATATGCCTCTGAAAAGCTTCCCTACATAGAGCATCTGTCTTATACAACCCCTATGTTGCATGAAGAACATTTATGCACGCATCTCTCTTTACAAGGGCAAACGCATCCTTCTTTGGTGTATTTGACTTGTTTTTACATACCTCATTCAAATAGACACATTTCACTGCTCACAATGTTCCTATGTTTTTTCACAACGTTCATGTGTACAAGAATCCAAGAATTGCAATCAATCATGTACACTTTCAGTTTCCACTACATAACCTAAGTAGTCAGTGGCATTGATGAGAAAAAAACGAACAGTTCATGATCACACACATGCACGGAATATTGACCTAGATCACCTACTTTATCCTGTAAAGCGAGTTGTCTAACTACGATATGTCAAGTCGCAGACTAACATACAGCATAGAGCAGCCCCCAATATAAATCTCACCGGATAAACTCTTAAACAACAAAAAAAAAAAAAAAACTATGCGTGTACAAAATAGTGATTTCAAACCACGGATAGGAAACACACCTTGAGAACCATCTGGACTATAACTTCAACATCGCTATGAAGAAACCTGTGAGCGAAGCCAATGAAATGCATGACCAAGGAACTGTAGTATAGATAATTAGAGAGAACATAGTCCCGCCACTGATGCGAGAATCCGCCACCCACACTTGCAGGCACGGGATTATCCTTTTTCTCACCGTTAATTGCATCTAATTTCAAAAACTCGTTCCCATTCACTGACCAAGGCTCCAAGTAACCAATCCAAACCGACAACACTTGCGACACATTCTTAACCGAAGCAGCCATAGGGCAAAACAAAAACGTCCTCAACAAGAACCTATACAGAGGCCTCTGCACGGAGAAGTTCCAGCAACAAAGAGACCGCACAGACCCCAAATCCTTGCTCTTGGCACCCTCCACAGCCCTCCACCTGGGACTTCCACTCTCACCACCACTCTCGCTAAACGCCGCCACAGTGCTCAAACTTAAGTAGCTCACGAACAGCCTCACCACCTCTCCCAGCCCCGGCGCAGGAGGCGCCTCCCCGGCCGGAAAAGACACCCCAAGATTCCGGCAAAGACTCACCGGCAACGGCGAGAAGTCGTTGTCCACGAGCCAGAAATGGATGAAGGTGTTGACCACAAACTCAGCCCGCGCCACAACGGAGGCATCGTAGCCGGAGCCGTAGTGGAGAATGGAGGAGCGGTAGGGCTGGTGGGCGTTGAGATCGTAGGACGGGACATAAGCGCGTAGATACTCGCAGAGGAGACGCGTGTACAAATCACACTGAGGTTTTCCCTCGAGGGAGGGTTTGGAGGCGGAGAAGCAAGGAAAGGAGGAGGTCCAAGTCCAATCCTCTAACCTAAATTTCTTAGGACGTTTAAGCGAAGCGGCATTGGGATTGTCGTTTTTGGCCTTGGAAACGGGGTAGTAGGCGAACCAGAAGAAGAAGTATTCGAAGACGTTGAGCTGGATTTGGGAGGGGGAAGGGGAGGGCTTGAAAAGGGAGGGGCAGAGATCGGAGAGAGGGCGAGAATCGGCGGCGTTGTTTTTGTTGAGGAGGAGGGAGCGGGTCCATTGAGGGAGTCGTTCGGCGGGGAAGACGTATTTAACGAGGGAGAGGCGGTCCACAGCGGCGATAGCGGCGGCGAGGGTGCCGGTGGGGGAGAGGAGGGAGAAGAGGGTAGGGGCGAGGTCGTGGGAGTGGCGGTGGTGGATCCAGGCATTGGCGGAAGCGGGGTCGTCGAAGCCGAAGAGCTTGGAGATTAGGGTTGGGAAGGCGATGGAGAAGAAGTGGCGGGATTGGTCGGGTGAGTGAGAGTGCAGGAAGGAGTCGATGGAGGCGCAGGCAGATGCTATTTGAGCAGGGTTGTTGGCTGATTGGATGGCGGATGATAGTTCCTGCGATTTGGAGAGGGAATCGGTGTAGGAGGAGTGAGGGTGCATGGCGCGGTTTAGGGTTTTGGTTGCAGAGGAATGAAACGAATGAACGAATGGGGTTTTGAAGGTAGGAGGTAGTGTGGTGGAAAAGTTTTTAAAATGAGAGAAGCAAAGGCAAATGGCGCCCTTTGAAGAGGAGAGAGAGGGAGAGTGTGTCTTCGTGGCCACGAAAGAGGCTTTCTTCTATGCATGGGTGGGCCCTTTTCCTGTTCATAACCTACTCTACTAATGCTTCTATTCTGTCTCTTTTTCTTGCCCCCTTCTTTTCTACCATTTTTTATATTCTTATAATCTCAAATTAAGACATCACAAATGCCAATTTTTGATTATGGTCAACAACATTTAAACAATATCACCACAACTTGCTCCAACTTTCTCTAATACTTCTATATTTAATGTCATAAATGTTTAACGAAATACAATTAACCATAAAAACTTATAAATAGTTATTAGAAAGTTAGAAGTTCAAAATTTTAAAATATTTTTTGGGAATAAAAACAAACACAATTATAGTAGGTTTACATTCTTTATAATAATAATTAGGAGCGATAAGAAAGCTTAATGGTGAGAAGGGATTCTAAGGAAGAAAAAAAAGGTAGAAGGGGTTCTCCGTATTCGTAATTTGAATAAGATGCATGAATAGGAATTGATGAGTGAAAGCAGTTAAATAAAGACAACAGAGTGTTCTATAACAGACTAAAGCCCGCCAACTATTTGATCATCGACCTCCCATTTACCCTTCGTATGTATGATAATGACGTGGTTAATGTATTCAATGGTGAAGATTTTATTGTTTTTTTATATGAATAAGCAGATTTTAGAAAAATATAACTTTGGTTAAGTTATGTGAGGGATACGATTTTGAACCAAATAAGTTACCAGTTTTTTTTTTTTTTTGTTGGTCCTATGTGAAGATTGTGTTTGGAAAAACGATTTTTCTTGAGAATGATTTTTTTTTTCTGTCATTAACTAAAGTTCTGCTCAATAATTCAATTTATTATTTTTTTTTTCGAACTCGTGTTTTTTGACATCATTACTATTTTTTAAAATTTTTAGGTGGAATGTTTATATAAATACTTTAAAATTTTATTGAATTGAATAATTTTAATGAATACCTTACTTCACTAAAATAGTTTTAATAAATACTTTACTATAATTTTGTGGTTTACAAACACGATTTTTGGAACCAGCAATAAAGAAAACAAAAAATTTAATGTATTTTTTATTACGACTTCAGCTTATGACAGAAAAAAATAATTCTTAATAAAAAAAATCGTGTTTCCAAACACGATTTTCATAATAAAAAAAAAAATCAACTAAATTGAAGTCATATATCTTGGCATGACTTCATATAGAACAACATGAATGAATTTATTTAAAATGAAAGTTGTTTTACCCATAACAACTTTAATTTGAAATTGTACCTCTCACACGACTTCGTTAAACTTGTAATCTTGTAAAAGTCTACTTATTAGCATAGAAACCAATAAGATATGCATCATATTTTAGTACATAAACTTAGTGTAGCATTTACACTTCCCTAATATACTCTCTGTTTTTCTTGTTATAATTTTGTTTCGAATAAAAATAGGAAGTGGACACCTAATTTAACATCATGTAAATTTAACATCATGTAATGGATATTTAGTATAAAAAATAAAATAAAATATTTTTATGTTACATATTATTATGAATCTCTTGACATCTTAGATTATATTGATGTCTTGAAATCGATGAATCATTAGTCATTACATAAAAATTGAATAAAAGAAAAGAAAAAATATAAAGTATGGGACACCAGACAAAACTCATAATAACATACAAAGAAAATAAATTATACTCATTGTGATAAAATAAATACACAAAGATAAAATATTAAATCAATTGTCTTGTTCCATATAAATAAAAGTCAAATTAGGAACTGTTAACTTCTTAATGCAATGATTTTTCTATGAGAAACTTTGAACTACAAAGTGTAAGCATGAAATGTCATTTTCCTCCAAGACTCCAAAGAATTACTCATTGATCTAGAAAATCATGACAAAGTAAAAAAGAATCACTCTTCAACCAAAGCCTCAAAAAGTTCCCCCTCCAAGTTAGTTTCAAAACATAAATGGACCACATAAACTCAATATTAATAGAAGTTAGCTCTCCTAAAAAAGTTGAAAAACTACTGACATACTCACCTTACCTTCCTCTAAAAACACCACTACATGTACCTAAACTAGGACACCACCTAGTTGCGCGCTACCAGTATTCACCTTAAGCTAATTCGTAGATGGAAGTTGCCATGTAAAATCCGTAAATGAGATTAGAGACCCTTATTAATTTAAAAATACCCTCCCTAGTTTGAATATTGAAAAATTTTAGCATACAAAAACCAAAGACAATATTACTCACATGCATGAGATTTATTTTTTGTCATTTGCACAAACTCTTTAATTTTAAAAATAGCAACAGAAAAAACAATTAAAACTTGAAATCTACTAAAGTTTCTCGTCCTTCAAAACATTCAAATAAGTGCATTGCAAGTCTTGAAAAAGTCCCTTCAACCATTTCGACAAGTACATAACAATAAAATGGTCAAAAAACAAATAAGATAACGATTCGACATTCACAAATAACCCATAAAACATAAAATAACATTCTTTTTTAAAACATTAAAGTCAATACACAAAAGAACATACAACGACTTTTGAAAAATCAAAATTTAAACTTAAAGTACAACATCTAATCAAACTAAATTCTCACAATCCACACATTCAAAATTAGAAAAGTAAATAAAACAATTAATACTTCACATAATTGTTGACTTTCTTGCCATGAACGTATCCAACTTTATTTTTCAATATATCATACATTGAATAAACAAAAAAGACAAATTAAAATATATTTAAAAATTATTTTTTATAACATTGTATTTAATAATAATTTGGAATGATTTTAAAGTTTAAAAATTGTCAACACTCGAACGCCACACCGCCCATTGTTTTCGTTAGTAGTAAGTGAAAGTTGTTGACCATAAAAGAAATGCATAACATAGTTACCCTAATAAACCAAACCAAACCAATTAGATTTGAATATTTGCAGCTAGAAAATATGTACGATTCAATATATGTATATTTATGACAACGAAGTGCTACGTGATACTTTAATACGATAGTTTTGTATTAATAATCACCTATTAAATTTCTACTAAAATTTGCTCGCTTTTTTCTTTTATTGATGACAGCATCTAGAGTTTAAAATACAACTATACTCCTTAATAAATATTGATGATACACTTCTAAGAAAACACTCATGCATGGAACGGATCCAGATCTATAATTAGGACTAGGAACACATCCATTATTAATGTTTTTTCCTCTATACATCCTAGAAAAAATAATAAAGGTATAATTACCGATTTAATTTCTTAATATTTTTGTTTGACTTAATTTAGTCCCCTTATTATTTGTTTGTTCAATTTAGTCTTTCAATTATTTTAAAAGATTTAATCTGATCTTTTTCGTCAGGTTGAAGTTAATACAATGTTCATACATGACACGTGTTAATCTGTGAATTTTTTTATTTTTTTTTAATTTTTTTCTCTAAAAATATATAAATTACCACATGTCAAGATACATTTATGCCACGTGGCAGTTTTCCGTTGTGACACATGACAGTGGTAAAGTTGTTTTCAATTTAGTTTTTTGTTTAAATTTTTTGTTCAATTTAGTCCATATATTTGTTAAAATGATCTAATTTTGTCCTTTCCAATATGAGACAAAATTAATAAATAAGCTTAATTATAACTTATATGTATATGATAAAATAAATTTTTTGAATTTATACATAAAATCACTTCACCTAAATACTCAAATTATTTTATTTTTTAGATTTTTATCCTTGTAATTTTACACTTGAAAGTTTTTACATTTGTAAAAAATAAAATAATTTGAATATTTAGGTGTAGTGATTTGATATATAAATTTAAAAAAAATGTTTTAACATGTATATATAAGTTATAATTAAGTTTATTTACTAGTTTGGTCTCAAATTGGAGATGACAAAATTAAATCATTTTAAAAATAGAGTACTAAATTGAACAAAAAATTTAAATAGGGGACTAAATTAAAAACAACTACCACCATTGTCACGTGTCACGACTGTAAATTGTCACGTGTCACAACTGTAAATTGTCACGTGACACGACAGTAACACGTGACCCTTTATATATTTTTAGAAAAAATAAATAAATAATTAAAAAAGAATTAAAAATTGCCTAGCTTGACACATGTACGAATACTATGTTAACTCCAACTTCATCAAGATGATCAAATTAAATATGTTTAGATAATTGGAGGATTAAATAGAACCATAATAAAGAAGAATAAAATCAAAATTAGGAAACATTATACCAATAATAAATAACTTTGGGCTATGAAAGGCCATCCTAAAACATTATATTGCCATTTTTTCTGTACCTATATGTTTTTTTTTTCACCCTCGTACAAAAAAATCTTTCCTTCATTTTTTTTTGAATTGCTGAAAATAAAAATTGACTTTTAAATTATACAATTAATAAGTTTTTCAGATTGCACAATCTAAATTTTACTTTTGACATATAAATTATACAGTCTAGAAATATGTTTTCTAAAAAATAAATAACTTATGAATTATGCAATTCAAAAACCGAAAGTCACTTTAAGAAGTCGGAGAGGGTAAAAAAAATATAACTTCCGGATTCGAAATTATTTGGCTTCCAAATTGTATTAGATTGTGCAATCATTTTTTTTAACAAAAAAGGTCTTCCATATTACGTAATTTGAAGTATTTTTAACTTTCATAATGGACAATTGAAAATTATTAAATGAGATTTTTCTTTACATAAAGGTGCAAGAAGAAATATATGGAGGTTGCATGATTTTATGAATATGGTAGACCGCACTTCCATGACGGCCCATTACATATTCTATATTTTACTAAGAATATTTCAACAAACTTTTGATAAAGACTTTTGAAAAAAATTCTATAAGTTAAAATTAACTTATTCTCAAGTAAAAAAATAAACTAGAATAATTATATAAAAGAGTTCATATAAAGCACACTATTTATAAATTAATTTTAATTTTTCTTATTTTCAATACATAATTAAAGAAAAGTTGTTCTTACATATTTTAAAGTTATGTTTATGGATAGAAATAACAAATAAATTCATACTCACAACCATTGTCAAAAAATAAAAATGTTCCGGAGACTACCTAGCTTATATAAAAAACAAATAAAATTTATGATCAAGAACATAAGAGCAAGAAGAGAGAAATTCATCACTACATGAGTAAAAGGAGAAATATTTTATGCACACATTTATCAGTATTTTTTACTTTTTTTTTTCAATTTCCGGAAAAAAAGAGAGATGAGGAATTAAAAGGGTTTACTTCTCTTCTTGAGAAAGATTATGAAGCGTCCATGGTTGCCAATGAGGTGTAAAAACCTGAGCTAATAAATAGGAAAAAAAGTATTGGACACACACAAAAAAAAAAAAAAGAATAAAAAAAAAAAAAAAAAAAAAAAAAAAAAAAAAAAAAAAAAAAAAAAAGAAAAAAAAAAAAAAAAAAAAAAAGCAATTTGACAAAAAAGTAAAAAATAAAGGGCAAAAAAGTAAAAAAAAGAAGAAGAAGTAATATCAAATAAGTGTAAAAATTTGTTAGATGTCAAAATATCATTTTAAATAAAATAATCTCAACGTAAAACTTTCACGTGTATACAGCAAATTTGGAAAAGAAAATTCTTCTCTTTGTTTACTTTTTCTTACAATAATTTTTCCCACAATTATTTGTTCCCACAGACAAATAGATAAAACGAGCACACACTGAACAAGCAGAAAGATGAGCGTAAGATGAAAAATGTTTTTATCTACGTATAAGTTTTTTCTTTTTTAGATTTTACATACATTAAATGAGTTGTAGCTGTAAGTTTTTTTAGGCTTACCAACATTAAATTATTCATGCATATAAAAGTATATGTACATATATGTTTTTTTTTTTATTTAGATAAAACTATATATACGAGGTCAGTATAATGTTATGATAACATTAATCACGAGATGGAGTAGAATTTGTTTTTAAAATATAAAAGAGTAGTAAATTATTGGTCATATAATTGTTGAAAATTACAACCAATAATGCACAAATTAATAGTTGTACTAGATGTAATTAATATATCTTTAGTGTCCAGGGTCTACCATCAGACTTTTAGTGTCATAAGCAGACTTATTAAACCACGGTATTATAACAATTTAAATATTATTCTTTTAGTACTTTGTCTTCAAAATCATCGATACTTCTTTCAATATTGAGATTTCAACAAAAATAAGAGAAGTCACAAATTTAAATAATGGTTGGCAAGAAAAAAGGTTACATATAATATAAAGGAAAAAAAATTAAAAGAAAAGAGATAAAGATAAATTAAAGGTTTGTTTCTGTTCACAATAAAACAGATTTAGAAATTTATATTATATCTATAATTTAAAGTTGACTAGATTTTTAGAAAAATAATGAATATAATAGTGGAAACACACTTATAACAAATTACTATTTTGTTGCTCAATTATTGGCTTATTATAATTTTTCTAATAAGAATATATAATATAATAATTATGCAACTTTTAGTTTTCGCATGTGTACATTCTAACCTTTTTTTCCCTAAAAGAATGGGCCTCAGAATTGTCGTTTATCTCAAAGTCAGTTATTATCTTTAGTGATTTCATAATAGATACAGGAATTTGGTTTTATATTTAGTCAATGATTTTCAACACATTCTTCTTATGTCGAAATATATGCTATTGAACGTGGGACTAGACATTAATTGTTGGGTCTATTTAGAGAGAATTATTGAGGAGACATTTCAATAAGATATGAATCCAACCCACACATAAGAATTAACACCACTCTTAATCCAAAATCTTAAGAAATGTGTTTATAGGTTTTCATTTTTGTATGATGCTTAACTTTTTCATTTTTATTCAATGTAAGACTTAGACTCATACTTGAATTCTCAAGAATCTTCCTCTCAAGTATGAGCAAGCCACGGGTGTGGGCCACTTTCGATATAAGAACTTGTTTAAACATGTCACCAAGACGCCTTTGGCCTTGATATCAATTGTTAGGAAGATAATAAAAATATTAAATAACAAGTGAAAGCAAAATCCATATAAAATCTTTCCTAAACAAATAATATGCAAAATAATAAGATGCATATAACAAAGCAAACACCAAAACTTTTTAATGTGGAAAAACCTCAATATGAAGGAAAAACATAAGTTCTCTTTTAGCTCCCATGGATCAATAGAGCATTATTCTCTTCACCAATAAGCACTGACAGAACTTTGACACAAATTTCAAGGGTGCCAAATTAGATTTTGTACATATAAATTATTATTTTTAATTAAAAATAAAACACTCCATTTTTTCTATACTCAGACATGATAGTAAAATAATAAAAATATGACTATCATTCACTATCATATCATAAAATAACCATAAAATAAATACAAAATTCCTAAATTTAAAAAATTAGGATTATACTAATTTGAGAAAAACAATATATAATTAAGATTTATGTCGATTTCATAAAAAAACTCCTAAAATCATAATTATGATTGATTTTACTCTGAGCAAAAACTTAATTTAAGAGAGATAACGTATTCAATCCCTATATGAGAGATCATGTAAGAATATGTTATTCAATCTCTATGTGAGAATACATTTTTCAGTATTTTTGTTTTTCAATATTTGTTCCTCAATCTATTTTTATCTTTTTTTTCTCTTCTCACACTTTCTTGATGGTTTACCTTATAACTAGAGACAAAACTCTAATTTCTCTTATTGAACAAGGTATTTATCACGTTAGTTTTTATTGTATCTTTATTTAATTATTTCTTATAATTTTTCATAATATAAAAATAAAAAAATAATATGTAAATATATAAATATAATTTTAAAAATATATAAATATATGTAAAAATTAAAACAAAAATTTTGGGGGAGCTGTGGCTCCCCTATCATTACCAAGCTCTGCTAGTGCCAACAAGGTGGATACCAAACCCCAATGGGTACTTTAAATAAACAAAGGAAACCCCAATAAATCAGATGAGGAATAAAACATTTTCACGAAGGTAGCTTCTCCATACAGACTTGCATGGGATAAATTGTTTGCTATTTCCTTCATTCTTCATTCTCTCTAATGTTCTTTTTTTCTTTTCTCACCCGAGGCACTCACAAATTTTGTCTCCTTGTCTCCCCCACCCTATTTTCCCTCTTTTCTCTCTTCTCAAATCTAATGCAAGGGTTGCATATTTTAAATTGCATAATAGGCCTGAAACACATTAAAAAAAATACAAATTTTTTATTTTTCTTAATTAAATCAGTGTGGGCCCAATAAGTTGGTGACCTACCTAACAAATCACCCACTTAAGTGTGAGCCCCTTTACATTGCTACTTACCCCACGAGGAGAAGCATTTTAAACCACGAGTGTGGGCCACTTTCGATATAGGAACTTGTTTGTTCTTGCACCAATATGCCTTTGGCTTTGACACCGGTTGTTGGAAAGATAATAAAAATATTAAATAACGCGAAAGCAAAACCCATATAAAATCTTCCCGAAACAAATAATATGCAAAATAATAAGATGCATAGAACACAGCAAACACCAAGTTCTCTTGGAGCTCCCACGAATCAACAGAGTATTATTCTCCTTGTCAACAAGCAGTGGCGAAACTTCGACAAAAATGCCAAGGGTGCCAAATTAGATTTTTTATATATAAATTATTATTTTTAATTAAAAAAAGACACTCCATTTTTTCTCTACTCAAAGAAATCATACACATGATAGTAAAATAAGAAAAATATGACTATCATTCACTATTATATCATAAAATAACCATAAAATAAACACAAAATCCCTAAATTTCAAAATTTAGGATTATACTAATTTGGAAAAACAATATATAATTAAGGTTTATGTCGATTTCATAAAAAATTCCTAAAATCATAATTATGATTGATACTACTATGGAAAAAAACTTAATTTAAGAAAGATCATGTGAATGTGTTATTCAATCTCTATGTGAGAGATCGTGTGAGAAAGTATTATTCAATCTCTATGTGAGATCATGTGAGAATACATTTTTCAGTATCTTTATTTTTCAATATCCGTTCCTCAATCTATTTTCTTGTCTTTTTTTTTTCTCTTCTCATACTTTCTTGATGATTTACCTTATAACTAGAGACAAAACTCTAATTTCTCTTATTGAACAAGGTATTTATCCCGTTAGTTTTAATTTTATCTTTATTTAATTTTTTCTTATAATTTTCCATAATATAAACTTAATATCAATAATATGTAAATATATAAATATAATTTTAAAACATATATAAATATATGTAAAAATTAAAACAAAAAAAATTTAGAGGAACCGTGGCTCTCCTATCAACACCAAGGTTGGTCGGTGCCAACAAAGTGGATAACAAACCCTAATGGGTACTTTAAATAAACAACAAAGGAAACCCCAATAAATGAGATGAAGAATGAAACATTTTCTCGAAGGTAGCTTCTCTGTCCAGATTTGCATGAGATAAAATGGTTGTTATTTCCTTCATTTTCATTCTCTCTGATGTTTTTTTTTTTCTTTTCTTACCAGAGGCACTCACAACTTCTGTCTCATTGTCTCCCCACACTATTTTCTATCTTCTCAAATCTCAAATTTGTGGAGGGTTGCATATTTAAATTGCATAATAGGCCGAAAGCCCATAAAGAAAATACCTCTTTTACATTTTTCTTAATTAAATCAGTGTGGGCCCAATAAATTGGTGACCCACCTGACAAATATCCCCCTCAAATGTGAGTCACTTCACAATATTACTTCCTCTCAAAGGAGAAGCTTTTTAAGCCACGAGTGTGGGCCACTTTCAATATAGGAACTTGTTTGAGCCTCTCACTAAGATGCCTTTGGATCTGATACCAGTTGTTGGGAAGATAATAAAAATATTAAATAACAAGCGGAAGCACAACAACTCATATATCAAATCTTCCCTAAACAAATAACATGCAATAAATTTAAGATGCATATAATAGAGAAGGGAAGAACCAGCAAACACCAAAACATTTTAATGTGGGAAAACCTCAATATGAAGAAAAAATTCACGGTACCTAGTCAACCTGGCTTTCTACTTGCAGATAACATATTTTCCTATAAGTAAGATCCTTGTCATTATATCTGACCAATTCTTATTTGTATGGATTTTTTCTAATGATAATTGTTTCATCTCTAATGCATTCCGTATCCAATGATATTGGACTTCAATATGCTTTGACCTTGAATGGAAATTTGAGTTCTTGCTGAGATGAATTGCACTTTGACTACCATAATACAAACCATATTTTTATTGTGATAATCCCAACTCTTGTAAGAATTTCTGCGTACACAATATCTCCTTAGCAGCTTTTGTAGCAACAATATATTATGCCTTTGTAGAAGATAAAGCAACATATTTTTGTAATCTGGATTGTCATGACACTACTCCCCCTACAAAAGTCATCATATAACCAGAAATAGATTTTCTATAATCCACATCATTATCCATGTCTGCATATGTGTAATCATTCAACACACACTTACCACTTCCAAAGCATAAACAAACTATAGAATACCTTTGAGATACCTAAGTATCCACTTCACAACTTATCAATGCTCTTTTATTAGATTAGCAAGGAAACAACTTACAATACTAACAACATGAGTATGAAATCTTTTGCATTTCTTCTTTGTCATTCTCACTTGTATGACACTCCTTTGAGTTCAACTTGAAGTGACCTGCAAATGGAGTATTTCAATGCCCGTTCATAAATGGATCGGATGCGGTATCAAGTATCATACTATTTGTACTCACGGTTATCCGTTACCTGCAAAAAAAATAAAATTTAATTTATTTTTTATTAAATTTAATTTAATTAAAAATAAAATTTTATTTATATTTTAATTTTTGTATTTAATTTAATTTATATATTTTTAATAATTTATTAAAAAAATATACAAAATATCTTTTTTTAAATATTCGCCGGTATCCACATGTACCTGCAAGTTTTAAAATACCCATGGTTATTTTTTAAACAAGTACCCGGTAGGTAAACAAGTGGGTAGCGGGTGAGTTTTTTTGTTGCGGGTCAGGTCGCAGGTAGACATTATCCGTATTCGACCCGACTCATTGTCATCCGTAGTCGTGTTACCCGCTATCAGACCACTAATTAATATCTAGTTCCACATTTAAGATTTATATTACTCCCAATGAGGAGGTGGGCTAGAAATCTCACATCAACCATATATAATGTGAGTTTATAGTTTATAACGGAATAGAAACCTCATAATCTTAGTCAATTTATAAAGTTGGATTAAACTTAAAATCTATTTATTAACCGAATTTTTTTTTTCAATCGCCTCTCTTCTAAATAAAGAATTAATTAAGGTGGATCCATAATGCTGTGAACATTAATTATATGTTTGAGAATTGATGCTCAGAGTTTAAATGGAGGGCACTAGAACACTGATAGTTCCATCTCAATCACAGTACAATGATGCAATTAAAATAGAAAGGGTGGATGGAGAAGTCATTTATAATCTCTGGCTACAGTTGGAGAAGAAGAGGGTGAGTGTGGTGCTGAAAGTTACAATAGAATTGAGGTATCATAATTGTGTATGGCAGTGCATATGTGTAGTAACTAGCATGGTATGAAGAGAACATACATTAAATGTCTGTATCCACTTTTCCAAAGACAGTTACATCTCTGAGCATCAATATTGATGTTCATCGGTGGCCAATCAGTTATGGAGACAAGACAATTTTTTGCCACTCTTATCACTGTTGGGGGGTCCATCTATGTATGGACCTTCTTTCTACATATATCAATGATTCTGCAACCAATTACACATGTAAATAAATGTGAAATAAACCAACAACTATGACCAAATCTAGATCGGTATAAATCTTTCTTTTCATCCAATGAGATAGTATTAGGTTGACATTAAAAAAAATTATCAAAAAATAATTTTACGATAAATAGACGTATATACATAAATTTCAATGTGTAGCAGTAAGAACATAACGGTGAAAGTCAGGTATAGTTGGAAAGTAGGGGTTCAACCGTTCAACATTCTTTCTAAATTTTACTTTTGCATATTTTATGCAGAAGTACCAATATCCAGGGTTGCAGAATATAACCACCAGCAGGACATTCGAGACATGAGAGAAATAGAACATAGAAAATAGAAAAAGTAAAAAATAAGTACAAGAAATATATTTGAAAATAAATGAGTGAAAAACTTGTTATTAATAAAACTATTGGCTGGTTTTTAATAATTTATTATTATAAAAATTAAAATAATAAAACATTATTAATTAGTTTTGAGTCATACATAATTAATTATAAACACACAAAAATAGTTAAACTAACATTTTAAACAATTTGTGTTATATTTTAGCATGGATTTTTTTTCCTATATTTTGTTCTTTTTGTTTTTCTCAATCAAACCACCTCCATTCATCCTTTACTTTCTCTCAACTAAACCTAGGTAAGTTGGAAAACGAATTTGCTTTGATGAAGCAAAGAATAATTGAATATTATTGATAATTGGTTTATTTCACTAAAATAGGTTATATTTGTTGCTTTAACTACTCGTTCATGTTACAACATTAAAAAAATGTGATAATTATTGTGTTTAAGTCCATGTATATATGAAAAAAAAAAAATAACGAGACTTGGGAATTGAGTATGATACAAAATTAGAAGAGTATATAATACAAAATGTCATTTTCATTTTATAAAGTTTTAGTTAAAAACTGTTTCAATAAACGTTTTCTAAAGCAACTATGTTAACAAACATTTTAGGTTATTTTGTTAACCTATCTAACATTTTAGTTAAAATGATAAAGATGAATCATTCTTAAAATATCAAGTACCATATTAAGATTTTTTTTAGAGTTAACATACCAGAATATAAAAGTATCAAAACATAAAATACTAAAAACAACATTTAGTCTTATTTTAAGGTAGTGTTTGTATCTGATGATGGATTATGGTCAGAGGCGGACCTCTTTAGGGGCAGAGAGGAGCCCTGATCCCCAAAAATTTTGAGTTATATATATATATATATATATATATATATATATATATATATAATTTTTTAAATTGTAGGTAATATATATTAAAAATTAATAAAAATTAATTTGTTTATTTTTATTTCTTTTATTTAAATATAATATTTAATGTAAATACATAATAAAACATAAAATTAAATATAATAAAAAATAAAAATATTCAGGTTTAATTTTTCTTTTGGTTTTTGTTTTTATTTAAAAATTGACATTAGGATTAGGTTAATTACACCAACAAAACACATCATTCATATTAAAAGTCTCAATTTTAATGAAAAGATCATTGAAAGGGATTTAACGAGATTTATCGTAAAAGATTGAATTACATCAGTTTTTCAAAAATCGAGACCAACTTGAGATTAAAAAAGAATTGGAAGACCAACTTAAAAATTTTAAAGGAAAGCATGAATAAAAAAAAGTAATTAAATCAAATAGTTATTAACATAATTTTTATTTTCCTTTTCATTGTCTTTTTAGTTTTTCACAAATTGTAATAATCTCTCACTCTCATATCTCATCTTTTTGTTTTTGTTTTTTTAAAAAGTTAGACATAAACTCATTATATTTCTTATTTATCCTCTTCCTTTTCCGTCTTTTGTCTTACTTGATAATGAAAACATTATTTTTTTTATCTCATGAGTTTTTTGTATATTCATTTTTTTTATGAATATAGAAAAAAATAATAATGTATTGTGTATTAATAATAATGAATATATTTTTCTTTTAATAATTACGTGTCTTAATTTTTTATTAGATTATGATCAATTATTTTTTAGTATTATTTACAAAAAAGGTATATTGATAAAGAATGGAAGAATAAATTAATAGTTTAAGAGTAATGAAAAGTAAATTATTGACTAAAACAAGATAGATTCTATCTCTTCATATATTTTGAAACATTATACTAATAATAAAAAATGTTCAGTTAGAGAAGTGATTTTTTGAAGCATTATACTAATTATCGAATCTAATGATCTCAAAATTATATTACTTTAGTCCCTCCGACACTTCTGGTCAAGATCCACCCTTGATTATGGTCGAGCGCAAATTTACTATCAAAGTTAAAAAATTCGATGCATTTTCACAAAAAGAAAAAAATGAGATAATTTTTTTTTTATTCCATTGTTCTGCACTGTGCAATTTTGTTTTATTGTGCTCTGTAAACTTACTCACAAATGTAAAACGTCATTCTCAGATTTTACTTTTGTTCACACACTTTCTTATACAAGAGTGTATGAAAACCAGTTTTGAAAATAATTATAAAGTATTAAATTTTTTAAAAATATATTTAATTTATTATACATATCATATTATTTATAATTCTTTCAAAACTTTCTTTTCAACATCTTTTATCTATCCCTTCAAATCACTTAATCCAAACAATATCATGATTCCATCTTTTCAAATTCATTCACTTAATCACTCTCAAATTTACTTCTCAATTCAAACAAAGTCTAAAAGAGTAAATAAACATACAAATAAATAATATTTATTAATTTTCTCTCTCTATATATATATAGAGAGAGAATTATTTAGGATTGACTTGTGGATTACTCATTCAAGTTTGCTTATTAAATTGAATATTCAAAAGATTTATTATCTTTTATCGATATATTCGTACATTTATTTTGAACTTTAGGTTCTATTAGTTTATATTGAATTGGATTTTTATAAAATACTAGTTTTCTAAAGTAAATTAATAACTTTCTGAAAAGAAAATAATATTTTTTAAGAAACTTAACTTTGTAACTAAATTTAGTTAAACATATAAATTAAACTTAAGTAATTAGTTTCTTAAGCTATAAATTTAATAACTTCAAGACAATTTAAAACATTGATGGTTGAGATGGCATTTAGTACTTTTGTATTTTTATACCATAACTGGTCAAGTCTGTTTCACTCACAATAGACATCTGATTCTTTATTTGTAATACAATTTAAAAAATAAACTATTTATTATGTTTCTTTCATTCTCACTAGATAATTATATATTTTTTGGGATCTTGTGTTTCCTCGTCAAGAACGATGGAAATTGAAATAAACGTGCATGAAATTTACGGATGCACGAGATGATTGCTTTGGTAGGTGCATGTAGGTGTCAGTAGTTATTTTTAGCGTTGTATCCACTTAATTAACAAAAATAAGTTTGATTGAAATATAGGATCTATGATTTTACTCATTCTTCTCACTACATTTGTTATTTACATCCAAAATATTAGTACATAAAATATAGAAAATATTTTAACCTATACATCTAAGCTAAAAAGTTTGCCCAAAATAAGCATAAATTCACATAATAATATTAATAATTACAAACGTGTCTTTTATATTTTGGCAAATATGTATTCACGATATTTTTTAAAACAAAATTATTAGAAATATCAATTTGACTCTTGACGGATCAAGATTAATAGTTGAATTGGATCAAAAGGTAAAAACGAGACGGATAAAACTCAGGATCGAGCGTGACGACCCATTAATATAAATGTATTAACTTAAAAACAAGTAAATGAAGATTTATAAGCAAATAAAACTCTTTAATTTTCTTTTGACAGTGAGGAATGTATAAACTTTTATTTTAAATCTTGATCTTGTTAATAAAATATGAAAAATAATTATACACACAATAAATAAATACAAAATATCATCTATTAAAATACAATTAAATTACCAATTCGATCATATTAAAAAAATAGGTATGTAAAATCACTTTGTTTGAGTTTGATTTTATAAAATTAATTTTGGTCCAAATTATTAGAAAAATTGTTATTTATGTTTTTTCTTTCAAAAATCAGTTAGTGACAAAATTTGATATATCTTTTTATCTAATAGAGAAATTGTTAAAATTTGTTTTACTTTAAAACTAATTCCTGAACATGGATTCATTTAAATATAACTTCAAACGAATAAACATGCGTACATGGAAAACGACAGAGACATAAACAATTGACTTTACTGTGTCTCCTTTATGGTGTACAGGTAAATGTCTTTTCGAATGATGTGATATAAAGATTTTTGGCTTAACTGTTTAATGTAATTTACTTTTCACTCGGTTGGACTATCTAAGTCCACAATATTTTTGTCCCAAAAAATTATATTTGTTAACTTTAAATTAACATCATACGTGACTTGAGAAATATGAGAAAAAAATATATCGGATTGAATATGAAGAAAATCAAAGTAATTTGAATATATAATTGGGTTAAATTAGATAAGTAGATAATATTGGATAAATAAATTGGAGTAGAATGGATATTTAAGATGTGTTTATATGTGAAGATTCACTTGAGAAAGAGAAGTAGATGATGAATTTGAATGAATTGGAAGGTGAAGTTTATGTTGTTTTTTTGAAGGGATTTAAAGATGAAAGTGAGTGAATTTAAAAGTATAGTGTATGAAAGTTTATGAGTAATTTGATTGGTGTGATAGATTAAAAATTAAGTTTAATAGAAAAAAAATCAAATTACCCTTGATGTTGAAAATAATATAAAATTATATTTAGATGAATTAAATTTATTTTATAAAAAACATTTAAATGAATAATTAAAAAAAATATTTTAATAAAATAATAATAAAAATACAATATATTTACTTCTTCAACGTTTTTTTAATAAATAATTTAGACATTTGGGGTATTAATTATGGTTGTAAATGTAATTTTAAAAGTAATATTTTTACATCATTATTATAACTATGCAACATTGTTAGTAAACTTATGTGAATTAAGAAAAATGATAAATGAATTGAGAGCATAATGGTAATTTTTCTCAAATCATCTCATAAGAGAAGAGATGCAGAAAATAAGGAAATCTCTCTCTTCCTTCCTTTTTCTCTCTCTCTCAAATTCTTAGAAGTAGGGGGTGGCAATGCAGGCCGGGCTGGCTTGCCCCGCTTTTTTTTTTTAATTTTTATGATAAAACTTTCAATGTTTAAAAATTGGGAAACTTTAAAAAGTTCACAAAATTAAATAAAGACTTTGGGGAATTAGATGATAAATTGATAATTCAACATTTTCATCATATTCATACTATGACATACACAATGTATTCTTTAAATTTTAGTACATTAAAAATTACATAATACTTATCTTTTCCAGTTATACAAGAATTTGAAATATTAATGCAAGAGTTCATAAAAGAAGTAATTAATATACACAAGTGCAAGTTTTTTTTTTTTTTAATTTTATGTGGGCTTGCGGGGCGGCCTGAGCGGGCCACAGGCCTATACGGGTCAGGCCCGTGTGGGCCTGTGGGCTCACTACCCTGGCCCGCCCCGCGTTTTTTCTGCGGGCCCGCGGGCCAGGTCCTAATTGCCATCCCTACTTAGAAGTTAACACGAAACTCAAGCTCAAATCATATCTCTCTAATCTCTTTCAACAGTAAATCCCTTCAAGTGAAAACAACATTAGGCTTGGATATCGACCTCACAGAACCTGAATTTATATATTCTAATTAATTAAAATTAATTTAAAGTTAAATTTAGATAATTAGTTTTTAAATAAAAAATTAATAGAATAATTATTATTATGATGATGGTTACTTAATTAATTATGAATATTTTAATAATTTAAATAGAGAGGGAGATGTGGCGGAGACGGGTATTGTGCCGGGATATGTATATTCTCATACTTATCCTCATACCCATTTAAAAAAGTCGGAGATTTTCCATATTCATACTCATACCCATAATTAGTTAATACGGAAATTCTCTGTCAAAACATGAACGAGTTCGGACAATATTAACTGAAACGAGTTTATTTGTCATATCTAATAATAAGACGAATAATTAATTTTACAAGAATTATTTTTTATTCTCAAAATTTATGTTCATATAAAGTCTACATAACGATTTAACTTAACTGTTAAATTTAAAAAAAATAAAAAATTGAAGATCGAAAGTATACGAGAATGAGATAAAACAAAACAAAAATGTAACACAACAATTGACATAAGTCCTTACATATATTGACAAAGTTAGCGAGACAAGGATATTGATATTTTTATCATCAAATATATTTTGTGCTAATGTTATTGAAAGTTTAAAATCTATCTCGAATAAATATTCTTAAATCGTAAAAATTTACTAGTAACATAAAATTATATATTTCTAACATTTGCATATATTTGTAACATATAAGAATGGGTGATGGGACAAAAGATGTGTTTTGAAAGCTGTTTGTTTGTACCCTTTCAAATAATTTACACAGTGAAACAACTTCTTCTAGAGTTTGGGAAGAAGGAGCCAAAGAGCATGAGATTCAAACATGGCTACTTTGTGATGATTTGATTTGATTTATGTTTTGACATGAGTGCAATAATTGAAGGGTCGCAGGTACTCGTAAAGTTTATTGAGTCAGAAAAAAAATGGAGACAAAGAAGGAATTGACCCACATGAAAGGATGTAATCAATCTATAATTTCATAATGAGATTAGTCAATTTCCTTTTGAATTTTCATACAAAATAATCATGTCTCTTTCTTTTTCCTTTTCATTTCAAAATTATTTAGCTCTTTTTTTCTAGTCACAGTTAGGAATGTTAAAAAAAATTGTATTTGTAGGAATCTGTGGATAAAATTCACAATAGGTAGGAAACGAATATTAAAAATGGATATCTATTACTTATAGACACAAGTATTTTTGATACCCGTATGTTAATGGGGCGGGTACGTGTATCATAGTATACGTACTTGTGGATACTCATACCTGCTAAACTTTAATTCACAAAAATTTCTATATATATATATATATATATATATATATATATATATATATATGTGTGTGTGTGTGTGTATTAGTAAAAAACATTCTTATCTAAATTTTTCCAAGCAACACATATTGTCTTTTGTCTTCATTCTTTCAGCTTCAAGTATTGATACATTGTTTTCTTCCAGGTACATCTCCTGAAATTTTTCTCTCTCATTTCTTTGAAATTGGACATATACATCAAACCCTATATAGACAGTGACGTTTATGGTATGCTTGTTGTCAAATGATGAAATCAAAATAAAAGTTTTCATTGTGTTAAACGTCTTTTTATATTTATTTTTATAATTATTTGGACTTGTATGAACTTGAATTTATTTGAACTTTATTTAAAATTTATGATAGTGATATATTTTATTTTATTTTATTGAAATTTATGATGAAATATATTTTTTTAAATAATTTTGTAAATACCCGCGAATACTCATGGATATCCGCAGATATGAAAAAAAATAGACAGGTACCCACATAACGGAAACCTAACGGATATGGGTACAGATACAGGACGGATATTTATCCAATAGATAAGGTACGGGGACCCGTACCTTACCCGTCCCATTGACATCCCTAGTCATAATAAATTAAAAAATCAATAATATTACAAAAATTATTCAGATTTGAGCAACTCACTCCCTCACACTCCAACCACATAAAAAAACCCACCATAGATTAAATTGAATTGATTTAAAATTACGTATATGTTTATAAATACTTTATACATAATATAATATTGTAAATCAAACTAAAAATAATTTATGCATTTAAAAATAATTACATCCAACATTAGTATCTTAGAAGGCAACATACAAATTCCATACATTTGTATTTTAAGAAAAATAGTACTATTATTTATAATCATGTTATCCCCGACAACAAATACAGAGATTATATATTCCATCTCAATCAAGAAACATCATAATGTAAGTATGCACAACAGTATCGCATGTGATTGTCAAACAAAGTAGAGAACGAATTTATAACTACTCGTTTTTTGGTGTACGAGCCAGTATCAACATGCATACATATATTTTACCTTCATAAAATCATCAAGAACCGCCATAATAGTTAATAAATATATGGATAATATAAAATCTGAAATAATATCTAAAAGAGATTGGAATCTTCAGTTATATAATTTTGTATTAAGTACTTTATGTACATTGTTAAAAAAAAGCATTACATATGGAGTTAGTAGGATCAACATGTAACATTGTTAAAAAAAAAGGCATTGTTCATATGGGGCTAAACATCATTATAGCCACAAAAAGTGTAGGTTGTAATGTCTCTGTTATTATGGGCTTAGTAGGATCAACATGTAACCTTGTTAAAAAAGGCATTATATATGTGATTGTTCACATAGGCTAAATAGTCATAAAAAATATATAGATGTGATGTCTCCATTTTCAGGTTTAGATCAGTACCTTTAATATCTTGTTTGAATGTGTTCTTTCCAATTTTTTTTTTGTCAACAACCATCTCATTATTTGAATTACTAATTTTATCTTATATTTATTCCAAGCACAGTGAAATTTTGCCACCACCTTATTTTTTAGGTGATATGAGAGGTTTATAAATCTTCATATTTCAATAAATATTATGATAAATTTAAGTATGGTGGTATCTTATATTGAGTGAGTGTGATAAACAATGTATGGAAAAAAAATACATAAATATATTGTATTAAAATTTTAAATTGGAAGTGACGTCATATTTCTTAAAATAAAGCAGTTCATGATTCGACCTAAATTTTTTCAATAATATACCAATTATCTTCAGTATATTTAGTTAAAGAAAAAAAAGTTATATATATATATATATAATATTGAAAAAACAATACTCCTTTTAATATTGAATATTTCATAATATTTACTGTAATTTTTTATTATTTTATAAAAATTAATTAATTGATATTGAAATAGTAAGAAAACAGATATAGGTATAGGTACAAGTATAGATATGAGTATAGGTACGAGTATGGGAATAACAAAACTCGTCCTCGTCCCACCCTGTTGTCATTCCTATATATAGATTGGTTTTGAGACAATTTTATCTTTTTTATATCTTATTAAAATGTAAAGGTTCAAAACTATGTATTATTGTATACACTATGTCAATTGATTAAAGATCTGTTGAAAACATTTTAAAGTAAGAAAACAAACTAAATTTTGAGAAAACCAATCCATCCAAAATATTAGTGCATTAAATCTAACGGTATGGGACAACAAAACTCGTTTTCATCCTGTCATATTGTCATCTCTATATAGATTGGTTTTGAGACAATTTTTTTCATAAATAACTTTTTGAAAATAATTAATAAAATAATAAAATGAAATTTCTCATAAATTAAAAATAGTTTAAACATACTAATAAAAAAATGTATGCACAAAACTAATTTATAAAAAACTCAATATGCAACTTCCTAAATTAATATTTTTATCTTCTATATAATTATTATTACTGAACATTTTATATATTTCTGTGTTTATTTTTCTCTTAAAGTATTTTTGAAAAAAAGAATTCTGCGCAGAACAGAAAACTAAATCAATACGCTTTTCGGCCTTGAATTCCTTTACTGCTTTCAAAATTCATACGCTAATCACCGCAGTGTAAAACGTGATTAGTTATTACTAAAAACTGAAGATTTAATACGACTCGTCCATTTAGAGAAAAATGAATAAAGATACTTTACTATTTTATATAATAAAATGTAGAATAAACTAATTTAATATTTTGAAATTAGAAAAAGTAAAAGCTCTATCTAGTTGTATAATTAAACAAAAAAAAAAAAAGGAATACTAGAGCCTTTTTAGTTCTCCTCCATTGATTTGATGATTTGAAGAAGTTTTTATACCCTGGCCACTGGGTCACTATGTTTTGTCATACATCAACATTTTGGAGGCAAGAGGAGTTGTTGGTCTCACCCCCATTAAGTAAAATACTTGATTAAGCATGCCTAATAATGCCTTTATTTTCTTTCAAAAATCACATAAAATAGACAAACTAAAATTAAGGAAATCAATCACCTGTATTGACTAAATTTCTTAATATTCTCTCTGAAACAAAAAATAAAAATACCAGGATCAATTACGATGATATAACTAAAAGTCGGATATTAATTAAAATTAAAAACTTTTTTAAAAAATATATTATTAAATAGAATACAAATAGTTAATATTTTTTTATTTTTTTATGAACAATGTGATTTCATTAACATTTTTTAATTTAATTTACTATAAACTATTCATTTATTTTATCTTTTATATTCTTAATTTGTTAGCTTCAATAAGGAAAATAAACTATTAATAATAACCACAAGATGATAAGAAATTAAAAGTATTTTATTGTATAATTTAATAATGACTACAAAAATAAATTATTCTTTATATACATGCATATTATATTACAATTTAACATTTTATTTTATTAATTACTTTTAATGTAATAATAGTCGTAGGCATTTTTTAGTTATATTGATTGTTTTAATAATGCAAACATTGAGATATTATCATCTCTACTTTAAAATAGTACCACACTTTAAATTAGTATAATAATTTAAATGTTAAATCATTTCACAGGTTCCCAAATTTGTAGCGAATTCTCAAGTAGGTCCTCCAATTTTCATTTGACTCAATTGGGTTCCTAATTTTGAAAAACTGCAACAATTGCAGCTGATCAGCAGAAAAATTATTTGAAGTTAGGCACATCTCGTAGTTAAGGGAGAGGTTCTTTGTCAATATAGATGAACAATCCTGCACATGCAGGAAATGGAGTATAACTGGTATTCTGTCATTCACTGTTTGCAATAAAGTTTCTAAACCTCAATGGAGAAGACTTCATCCCAGCAGTCTTTAGGAAGTCCACTTATGAAGAGATATACACTTCCATAATATTTCCCATCAATGGCCAGAGTTTGTGAGAGAAAACTCCATACCCTGATGTCTTGCCCCCCTCGAAGAGAATTTTACCAGGCAGACCGAAGAAAAAAAGAAGATTGGAGCAATTGGAGATCAGAAGAGATGAGACAAGACTGAGAAAAGGTGGTTTACGTAAAACTTGTCGTCTATGTAAGCAAATTGGGCACAACAAAAGGGCTTGTCTGAAAGCTATTGAAATTCATATGGCTGAATTAAGGGAAGCCCAACAGCGTCGTCCAAGTGAAGGATCCCAGTAGACCCCACTCACTGATGCATCTGAACAACAACCACAAGCAACCCAACAGCCACCTCCACCTCAACATCCCAGCAGCCTCCTTCATCTCAAGCATCCCAGCAGCCACCTCCACCTCAACCTTCCCAGCAGCCAACTCCACCACAAGCATCCCAGCAGCCAACTCCAACACAAGCAACCCAACAACCAACTGCACCACAAGCAACCCAACAGCCACCTCCACCTCAAGCATACCAGCAACCACCTCCACCTCAACCATCTCAGCAGCCACCTCCACCACAACCATCACACCAACCATCACGAGGTGCATTAAATGCCAGAGTCAAACTGAATGCTAGAAGGGGTCGAATGGCATGAAGCTGCATGTCTTGTTTTTTTTGTGATATTGTTTTGTAACAGTTGTGAACCTTTAAGGTCACTTTGGAACTTTTGAATTTCTTTACTTCCATGAACACATCTTTTAATATTACTATTCAGTCGGTGGACCACTTTTGTTATGTAATTTAATATTGCTACTTAGTGGGAGGACCACCTTTTTGATGTACTTTGTGTTAATTCATGACCTCTTGATATGGAATCTATTATGAATTACCTCTTGATATGAAATCTATTATGAATTACAAGTTTCATGCTTTTCATTCACTGTATGTAGAATCAGATTTAAAATTACCATATGTGGATACACTTAAAACAGTAAAGGAAATAACTTCCAATTTTATTGATACTCAAACATAAATACAGTACTGGAAATAACCATTCCAAATTAGATACCTAGTTATAACCACTAAGGGACACTACAACAACTAATCACGCATTCTTTATCAGCACTGACAACACTATTACATTAACCACACAAACAAAGATAACCATCCCAATCAACAACTTCATCCATTTCTCAAATATGGCAATTGATTTCTCCAAGTTAGTAATCGTTTTCCTATCACCATCACTTTCTTCAGTCTTCACCACAATTTCACCCCTTCCTTCGCAATTCTCATTGTTACCAATCTCTTCAATGGCATCTTCAGTCCACCATTTAAAGTAATTGCATCCACCATCTTCATTTCCATTCTGCGACAAAATTACAGAAATAGTTATCCAATATACCATTTAAAAACACAAAAAAATACCTTCAACCTCTCTCACCTTATATTTTGAACAACCCCAAAATTGTTTTCCCTTGTTCTTTACTATTTTAGCAGTTCTTAAAATTGCTTTCTCTCCACAGTAGCAAAGGGGTTGTGAACCCAAACTCCTCGATCCTCCAACACCATGTGAAGATAAACTAGGGTTCTTCTTCCCCCAACCATTACAAGTGCAAGAGGAACAAGAATGGCAAAGCGACATTTGAGGATGAAGAAAGAAATGCACCAGTTCGAAGAAGATAACTCCAAGGAAGAAGACGACTTCAGCGGAGAAGATGTTGAGGAGAAGATGAATCCATTTAGGGTTTTAATGGATTTATTTGACATTTGACACGTAGGCTATAGTTAATTTTAAATACCAGTGACACGTATCCGTTTTACTTGTCCACTTCATCATCTAAAAACGTCGTTTACGCCACTTTAACGGTTATGACTGAATTGTTGCAGTTTTTCAAAATTAGGGACCCAATTGAGTCAAATGAAAATTGGGGGACCTACTTGAGAATTTGCTACAAATTTGGGGACCTATGGAATGATTTAACCTAGTTTAAAACTAACTTACACAGTTTATTTCGGGATATAACACGACAGAAGATGAAGAGAAAGTCTGAGGATGAATCTGTGAATGTTTAAAAAAAATTCAGTGATTTTAAAAAAATTACAGTAATAATAATTATTAAGCTACATTATTGTTTTAGTCTTCTTATTTGTTGTTAAGTTTCAAAAGGGTCCTATATTCGTGTCTCAATTTAGTTCTCTAATTTTTAAGATTTACTCAATTTAATCTTAACCACTCTGCAATGATTAGACATTGTTAAACTCCCAACAACACACAACAAGTATGTTTGTCAACAAACTTTCTCAACCGCTAGGTTTTAAGAATTGGTACATAAATTGAGACACCAGATATTTAGAGGACCATTTTGAAACTTAATAATAAATAAGATGACTAAAAAGAGTAATTTAACTTAATTATTATTATATTTAACAACTTCAATTCACTTTTTATAAATTTTATTATTTATATTAAAATTTATATTAATTTATCCTCAAAATAAAATGATTATTATTTAATTCTATCTATTAAAATATGTTTTATAATCTATCATATCAATCACATACACAAACTTTTATCTTGAATTATATTATATTTTTTCTTAACCCAAACTATGTCATAATCTTTTCTTCATCCTTTTAAATTCATCAATTTTCTTCTAAAATTCTCTCTTCAAACAACACCACAATTTTTTTTCTACCATATATTTTAAATTAATTATTTATTATTTATAGTAATCATTTATGAAAAATCTAAGACTATTTTAGCAAAAGTATTTACAAATTATATATTTATTTTATTCTTAGTACATGTGTAGTAGTAGGCTTAATAGGCAGCGATTGCAACGGGGATAATATAGTTATTAAATAAATAAATTTCCAAGCATTTTTCTTTAAATATATTTAAGTATTGATCAAAGTTTTTGTCATTCAACTTGATTTTTCAGCCGCTTCTATGATTAGTGCTTAAGATTTTTTAAGTCTTAAGTATACATATTTTGGTTCAACTTAATTTTTCTTGTAAAGACTTGATCAATAAGAGAAATGATATTTTACGTTAATTTCTGAAAAAACATAATCAATAGTCTTATTATTTTTATAATGAAAATAATATTTTATCAATAAAATTTGATATTATATCAAACATTCTTGACTCTAAAATAAATATAAAAAAAATAATAAGTAAAATGCAAAATTCGTTTATAAACATGTCCAAACCACATATAGAATTTATCACTGTGTTAAGTTTCACTTAATTCGAATATTATATTTAACTATACAACACAGGGACTACAAATATTGTTCAAAGCTCTTTCATTTTCTTTAAAATTTCAACTATAACAAATTATTCATATGTTTGATTCATATTTTATACAGATTACGAGCTTTAGAATATTGTATATGTAATGTTATCTAAGATATTTTGTTTTTTCGTCTTAAATTTGTACGTTATAATTAAGTTATTATTTATATAAAATCGGTTATATTATTCTTGTAACATCACAATTTTATAATACAATGATTTCAGTATAGTAACACCTAAAATTTTATGATACATTATTTTTCATATACAATGTATTAAAATTATGTTATTTATATCTTTATTATTTTACAAAAAAAAAATACGTATTAGTTAATTAATTAAAGATAATGTTTCTTTTACTAAAGAAATTAATAATAGTAATTAAAGTTTAGTAAAAAAATAATAAGAATATTAATAATCCATATATCTAAATAAATAATTAATAATTTAGTGTTAACCATTATATAAATACATTATAAAAAATTAATGAAACTAATCTCTCCGTACCAAGTGATAAGTATTTAGAAATTTCTGCATCTAATATCCATGAATATAAAAAAAATATATTGAAGTTTCAGCTTAAATCCTAGAAGATAACTTGCGTTAAATGCAAGGAATATTTTCTGTGCCTAAGTATTCTGTATAAGGGTTAAAATTCACATATAAATTATTATTATTATTATTAAGTAATAAAGGTAATAAATACCAAAGTGATGTCACTGTTTACATAAGGGGGACATACTTTATCTTTTTTACTGTGGTGATCAGAAAAAAAAGAAGTCTTCTAAAAACAATCCATATCCAACTAAACGAAAAATAGTTATTTAAAATTTGGTTTAATTTAAATCAAATGCAATGATTTAATTTACTAATATAAATACCAAAGGTTATGAAAAAAAGAAGAGAGAAAGAGATGAAGAGGAGGAAGTGAAAAGATAGAATAAGTGGAGCATAATAGGGTAGGGTATAGTTAACAAACAAGAGAATAGTCTAACATTACAAACATGGACCGATATAAATGTTTTAGAGATAAGAGAAAAAATAAAATCTAATATATCATCATAATACATCGATATTCAATAATAATACAAGAGAATAAAATATATTTTATCTCCATCAATAGAAGGTGTTTTTGCTTGATACCATATTATAAGTGCACTTTAATTCTAACTCAATCTCACAAAATTAATTTGTAAGATGAGGTTTGCACCTCACTTATATACTATGAAAAATTGTCTTGTCTCTAGTCAATATGGGACTTCCAACACATCTCCTCATGTCAAGATATATTCATCTTGTGCGTGAGACTAGAAATGGATGGTCTGTTAGCGGCTCAAGATAACGAGTGGAACTATATGTAAAAAAAAAAAATATTTTGCTAGGATAAACTTTTTAACTATGACTCTGATACCATATTAAATATGTATAAGTTATGAGAAGAAAAAAAAAATATGAAGAAGAAGTGTTTGATGAAAAACAACTAAAATATAGTTTATAGTTTTCATTTTGATCTATTTGAAACTTGTCCAATATATAGAATAGAATATCCCATAATATAAGGGAAAAAAATAAAACCTAATATTAATCTTCATAATACATCAATATTTGATAATAATACAAGTGAATAAAATATTATATATATATATACATATATATATAAAATTAAAATTAGGAGATATATGATATCTCTAAGAGTAACTTTTCAAAGAACAAGAAAGTTTACCATCACTTTCCTAACCGTTTCAAATGCACTTATTATCATTGAAAAACAAATTTGAGTCACTTTTCATCTATTTCAATTGTCTAAGGTCTAAGTGAATTCTATTCATAACTTTTTTTCTCCAACCACTTGAAAACTAATATATAAAAAAGGAAATATAACTAAATAATACTCACTCCCTTTTTAATGTAAGAAATATAATGACATAAAATATAATATACATACATGATTGTAAAATAAGTTAAATATAAATAATATAGTGTGACATGAAAAAAATATGTGTAATTTCTAATAAGTCAATATTTAATTAAAAAACATAAAATAAAATAAAATAAAAATATTTAACCATACAAAAGAATAGTTTAATTTTAAGGTCGTCGCAATTCTCAACAAGCAATTCTCAACAAATAAAACTTAACATATTAACATATTGATTTTAAGTCTAATATATTTTTCACTTGTAATAAATTGATATGATATAATACATAATATGATAAGAGATATCACGTAGCATATTAAAAATTAAATTCACAAATTTATATAATGGTATATAAAAAAGGTACTCACTTAAACTCCATTTTACTCTCAATATTTATTTATTTTATAATTTTGTATTTACTTACCCACTTAAACTTCGTTCTGAGTGAATCTTTTTCATTCGTTATGCTTTACTATTCATTACTGTCCATAGTTCAACTTATACACGAAGAGATTAGAAATCCAATCCATGAAAGAGTTAGTTTCAAATATGTTTAAATTTTTACAATATCATTTCTCATTTTTAACACTACATGATAAACTAAATATCTTGAAAAAGATATGCTATTATTTTTTTATGGATTAATTTATTGGAAATAAAAAAATTATATCTACATTCACATTTATATTACAAATGCGTTCACAATAAATGTTATGTCACAAAAATATATATAACAAAAACTGAAATTGATTTTTTCTATAAATTAAAATTAGTATATATCTCTCAAAAATAAAATTTAGAAGAAGTTAACAAGAAATCTTTCTTTTTTCCGCTGCATAAACATAAATTGTTATTGACATTAAAATATATAATTTAATTTGGCCTTAGACACGAAATGATATCCTAAAATGGCTATAGCATTTTTTTTACGTGGTCTGTTCCAAAATCATGATTCCAGGGGCCACCACAATTAGACGGGAATTCTTAGCTTTTCTAGAAAGAACAAAAATGAATATCAACATCTGTCTTTATTTTCAACTTTTACTTCTGCAACTTACTCTCTTAATTTTCTTTTACGTGTTGGAATTGAAAAAAATTATTAATTTATTATAAAAAAATTAAAATCACATTAATTACTTAGTTATTAATTATATTGTATGTTTTAAATCTTCAAATAATTTAGAAATGTATTAATTGTAATAAGGAAAAACAAATAAAATGAAAAGTATATAACTATTTTATTAAAATAAAAATATATATAATCTTTGTATTAATGGATTATGAATATAAATTATATCTCATTTTTTAAATTATTTATGAAAAATAAGTATTTACATGCCATTGGAAAGCCAATATCATTAAAAGAAATACGGTCGATATAAAAATTTATTCTTCTAACAATGGTGATTGGCATAAAAAGTCAAAATTTCATTGACAACGATTGTAGATAACAAACAACCATCGTTAATAATATATTTGGATTTGCGTGAGTATCGTTCATGTAGATGAAAATTGATTTAAAAACGTGTTTGAATTTGTATATTTATGCTAATTTGAGAGTCTAAATTTATAGGTAAGTTGTAAAATTTGGCACTCACTAAAATGAAGAGAAGTGCAGAAAAAATCAAATTATCATATTAAAATTACTTTATTGTCTCTTTTATTTATATATATATATATATAATTTTAATTTTAATTATTATAAATTAGTATTATATAATAATATTATTATTATTCAAATAAATATCTTTATAAATAAATTAATTCTATAAAATAAAATATATTTAAATAAATATGGAGTTAAAATTATACGGTCTATATTATAAATTATTTCAGGTTATAATTGAGAATAATAATTATTATTTTAAGTTATTAATTATAATATGAATAAACTATATTTTTTAATTTTAAATAACATTTTTAATTTTATTTGAATATTATTTTTTCTATTTACATTAAAGGATAAAATAGTAATAATACAATTTATTCTATTAAAAATTATTATTTATTAAATTTTATGAATAACGTCATATATAAACTTTCATAAACTTTCCACTTAAATCATATCATCTTCCCTTTAATCCAAACAATCCTATCTTTATCTGTAAATCAACAAAAATTTACTCCCTCAAATCCATACCCCAATTTAAACACATCATAAAAACAAAGACGTAAAGAGATGACAATTATAATTATTAGAGCTATGATATGTTAACAAAGTATTTTCAACAAAGTTTTGACAAACTTTCCTATTTAGGTAAAAAATATTATTTTATTATTTTATTTTAATTAAAAATAAAAAATTAATCAACTTTAATTCTACTTTTAAGAATTTTTTAAGTTTGTCACAATTTTGTTTGTCAAAAGGTAATTTTCCTAATTATTAATAGAACCATCACTAATTTTCATGTTTTATTTCAAAAATCGGAAATTTTTATTATTGTCTCCAACCACCACCGCTCTCGTTCACCCTGGTTGTGATATCTGTGTTATTATCGTGCATCGTTGATCACTAATGTCATTCAATTTGGATTGTGGTGTCGTCGTGTCCTCACCGGCTGTCCTCACGCCTGGTGTTCCTCTTCTCTCTACATATCATCCTAGAGTCTTCTCCTTTAACAACTCATGTCATTGGTTGTAACATCTAAAATAAAAATAAAAATAATAAAATTATTTAAAATATGTACTAAAGTTAATTCAGAAATTTGAAGATAGAATAAATATTTTTGAGAGTTAGACTTAAATATTGCTTTGATCATAATATTTTTATAATTTTTTTAATTTGGTTATAATATTTTGTTTTTATTTAATTTGGTCTTAATTTTTATATTGAATTTGTTCTTAATATTCGACTCTTTTAATTGATTTGATTTCAATTTTTTTATAAAATTTAGTAATTTTGTTGTTTTCCAAATTAAAATCAAATTTAATTTTTATATAAATATTATATTGATATTTTTATTAAAATTCACATTTTTATTAAATATTTTAAATTTAGAGTTATAATTGACTTAAAATTGAAATGAAAAATTTAAAAGTAGGAAATGACACAATTGGTTAAAATTTTTAAGAAGTTAAAAATAATATAAAGTAATATAACTGCTTAATATAATATTTATGTGATTTTTAATACTTTATGTGGTTTTAAACCTCTTAATTTTTGAAATCAATAGTGTTATTCTCCACTTTTAAAATTTTCATTCTAATTTTAAACCAACTCTAACCCTAACAAAAAATATTTAGAGTTGTGGTAAGAGGCCGATTATTCAGAGCATTTAGAGTTGTGTTCTGTCCTTTTTCCTATCCCTCAAGGTTCATTTTATCCTTTATTTTTCAGACCCCCCCCCCCAACATTCTATCATCTTCCTTCACTTCACCTTAAATTTCTTAAATTTCTCCATTTAACTCGTACCCCCTAATATGCCCAAACCAGTTGCTTGAAAAATTTCCTTCAAATCTCTAAATTATTACTCTAATATACTAGCATAACCTTTCCATCAATGATCATCCTAAACCCAATCGACATTTGGACTCTTCAACAGAGCGATTTTTGGCATATCAATACATAGTCCCCTCAGCCTTAACTTGAAAGGGTCCCCTCAGCCTTAACTTGAAAAAAACATAAGGCTAAAGGATCTTTCCTAAATAATAACCCAATCGACATTTGGGCTCTTCAACAGATCAACCTTTGGCCTATCACTACACAGTCCCCCTTAGCTTTAAAAAATCTTATGGCTAAAGGATCTTTCCAAAATAATAACCTCTTTCATAATTGATATTCGAAGTTTTGTTTTAGTCCATTGAAAGGTGAATTGGTGCTTTAAGGAGTCACCTCGATCTTAATTTAGTGCTTTGAAAAGTCACTCTATACTTTAAGAAATCACCTTAATTTAGTATCTTAAAAGGTCATTGATGCGTGCTTTAACAAGTTACCTTAATTTTTAACTTAGTACCTTCAAAGGTCCCTAGGTACTCTAAGAAGTTAGTTGATATTTGATTCGGTGCTTTGAAAAGTCACTAGGTATTTTAAGAAGTCACCTTATTTTTTAATTCAGTACCTTGAAAGGTCACTAGGTTAAGTCACCTTAATTTTTAATTTAGTGCCTTGAAAAGTCACTATATGCTTTAAGAAGTCACCTTAATTTTTAATTCAGTGCCTTGAAAAGTTATTAGGTGCTTTAAGATGTCACTTTAATTTTTAATTCAATGTCTTTAAAGGTTATTGCGTGCTTTAAGAAGGTCGCTTTAATTTTTAATTTAATACCTTGAAAGGTCACTAGGTGCTTTAAGAAGTTACCTTAGTTTTTAATTCAATTACTTGACAGGTCACTAGGTGCTTTAAGAAGTCACCTTAATTTTTAATCCAGTGTCTTCAAAGGTCACTGTGTGCTTTAAGAAGTCACCTTAATTTTTCATTTAGTGTATTGAAAGGTTAATAAGTGCTTTAAGAAGTCACATTAATTTTTGAATTCAATAACTTGAAAGGTCAATACATACTTTAAGAAGTCACCATAATTTTTAATTCAGTAACTTAAAAGGTCACTAGGTGCTTTTAAAAATCACCTTAATTTTTAGTTCAATGGCTTGAAAGGTTACAATTACTTTAAGAAATCACCTTAATTTTTAATTTAATATCTTAAAAGGTTACCGATTAATAAACAATGAACATCATTCAGAGTTGTGTTGGACTCTTTTTCCTATCCCAAGGATCCATTTTATCCTTTATTTTCAGACCCCGACTTTCCATTCTCATTCATTATCCAGGCTTTCAGAGTTTGGACTCTTCAATAGATGGATCTTTTACCTATCACTAAACAAAGTATTTTTACAACATGTGATAAAAAAAATTGGTTAAAAATTTATGATTTAACATTGTAAATAATTAATATAATGATTCTATTCGTACTTTAAATACCGTCTATAAATACTTCCCAAATATATACCAATAAAGTATAAGCTTACAATTATAAAATGTCCTTAAATTCATGAGGAATTTAGATGTTCTGTGCTAAGTCTTTTTTTGTACTCTTCTTTCATGACACACCTTTGTGTGCGAACGACAAAAGTATTCTGCACTAGGCGCAGACAGTACTGCTGCGAAGTGTGAGGCTAATAGATTAAAGTGCGTTAACGGACTTTGAATAAGCGTTCAACCCAACAAAATTTGAAGGGTTTAGCGATGTAAATAAAGTCTTCAGATTTATCATAAACAAGACAACAAAGCACACGTCACTTGACATAAACACATTACTTTGTTACAACCTAAAAAGGTTTTCGTTTTTGTTTTCATTATTATCCCCAAACCTTGAATAACTTTTTAGTTATGATTGTTGGAACTTAGCAAACGAGGAGATAAAGAAGTGTTTTAATAGTTTTTTCATTAAAGTATTCAACTATTGTTGTTGATAATGAAAAGACCCATAGTTCAATTTTGAGAACATTGCCTAGGATACTTCAATGGGTGCAGCAACGGTCAAGTTCATGAGAAATAACGTGTTTCTACTTTTATTGGTGCTTATTGGTTTGTGCCTGCAAGATTAATCTAGTATGAGATCTTTGGTATCTTTCTACAACGATTGTGGGGACAACATATGTATCAAACTGTAGACAGTGAAACCAATAATTGGCACCCATTTTCCTTCTTCCCCAATCTATCACTATGGGCTTGGGCTTTTTGGTCAATATAGGTCAACACTGGACACGTGTCACCATTTCCATCTTTGGGAATTGCCCAAACCCTCATGCAGCAAATTAGTCCCTGTTCAACACAAAATTAAATATTAATTGTTATAAATACGAAAGTGATGTTAACATTGACAGGAGTGCTAGGTTATATTGAAAGAGATCAATTTTTTTATTCTTTTTTATGAAAGAAATATGCTTAGAAAAGATCACCTTCGTTTTCATGATTTTATATTTATAAATGTTTGCATTGGTCCCTTTTTCTTGTGATGTGAGGTACTCTTATACTAAAGAGAATTATTCCCAACTGTTATAGTCTTTTGTAATATATAATTAAATTTAACTACTTCTTTTTCATAGTTATAAAATTTTAAGATATTTTATATTGTAAGCATTGGCTGGATCCATGATCAACTTCAAACCGTACGGTACACGTACCAAAACCAGTGATATTCAATATTTTTTCGTTTGAGTCATTTACATATAATTATGGCACAGTAAACAACATCTCCTATCTGAGAAAAAATTGCTTTGGTAAAAGTGAGAAAGGTGTTTCTGAACGTCTTTTTTTTTTTCTTTTCTACTATTTCAGTGTTTTGCAAAAATAAAAATTAAGAGAAGAATTTTTAATAAAGGTTGTTATTATTATTATTTTTTAAATTAGAGAGAAGGGTGTAATTTTTCTTACTTTTTGATAAAACACCTATGGTCAATATGTGTGGTGGATCTTATAAAAAACCATTCATTAATCATTTTTCTAAAAATTAAAGAACCGCTTTCTATTTTAGAAAAATTAACAGTACCAATACCAGAGTGACTAGAAGAAGAAAAAAAAATATTATGCAAGTAACATACATTAATCACTCAAATAAATGAGAGAAATATCTAGATTATACAATTACATATTACAAAAACTAAACTAAAATTCTGGATGATAAATCAATTTTATAAATAAACTTTAAATTCTTATATATGGAAATATCTAATGTGGTTAAATATATCTAAGTGCTCTCTGGTCAACTTATCCTAAAGAGTTGAACTAGAATATGAAACACACATTTCTTACACATTATAAATATAAAGAATTTTTAGTATAATAGTAGATCTTAGTAATATTTTATTCCATTCTAGAATGTAAGTGTCCGAGCGTGCTATATAACTTAATTCATATGAATATTTTAGTACAGAAACGACAAACTGAAAAGTTTAGCAATTGATTACAAGTGGAACAAAATGTATGTTCACGCTTTAGAATAATTATAAGAAAGTATATACAGTGATATTGGTAGTGTGAATTTATCATGTGAATTTACTTCACATCAATAAAATCATATACACCTTAATTTACTCTGCATGTCCAAGTTATAAATTGACTTCCCCATGGCTTCAATTCAAGTCTTTTCAGATGAAATAAAAAGAATTAAAAGAAAAGACTTCCTTAAAAATAATCGATCAGTTTCTGTGGTAACATCCGACAAGACAGTGAGCCAGATTATTATTTTATTTTTACTGAGAAAACTCTTTGGTTAAACCACTTACTTCAGCAATTAACAGTGAAGCATGTGATTCAGATGATGGTTTCTTTTCTGTGTTTTTTTAAGGATGAATGTAACCCATTTTGCAAGAAATGGTAGATATGCTTTTTTATGTGTGCGTTGTTATCACAGTGATATAGCAAGTTGATCTGTGTCATCATAGGTATCTTTATTCTGGTTGAAAGAAAAAGTTATTCTGCAGGCCAAACCATGCTTCTTCATGTGCAACATTAACTTGGGTCAATATAAGAAAGGAAAAAGGAAAAGGAAAAGGGTTAAATTTTAAGAAGCAACAAGTTGGCATAATATTATATCATCATCATCTCATGATGTGCCTCTTGTGCCACTCCCAGTTCAATTGCAAATAAAATAAACATAAAATCTAGAAAGGGTGCCACAAAATTAGGACATAGAGACAAAAAGGGTAGTCATGAAAAACCATAAAATATACATAAAAAAAATACCCAGCTGAACTTTATTCCACATTCACCCATACATGATTGAACTAAAATTAGACAAACAGGAGGAGATATACAGATGACAGGTGAGGGAAATTTACAACAAATGGAGGAATATGAACTTAGCTATTTCCTCTGAAAATGATAGATAGGGTTTTTTAGTATTTACATAAATTCTTGCATAAAAAAACTATGGAGAGTGGGTTCAGTGAAACTTGATTATTTGTGATGACGGACAGACACTGATCAAGTTTGACACCCCCCACGTCATGCTGCCATATTCGAGAGACACTTCAGTTCATTCTTTCAAGGTTGTCGTAGCAAGTAGCCCAAAAGCGAAAGGAACAAAGGAAAAAATAAAAAGAGAAAAAGAAACTGCAAAAAAAAGAAAATTGGCCTACTTGGTTTCAGTAAGGTAACTTAATAGGATTCCCAAAGAAAAGGCTCTTCGAGCCGAAACCCCAGTTCGGGGCCGGCTACAAGCCAAGCCGAGGAATAATGAAACTCATCGACTCCATGGCTCAAGTCCGGCGAGAGATCGGGAAGGTCCATGAATGTGTCATCCTCACTGTTCAACGACGAATTCGATGAAGAATTGGAAATGGAGCCGCCTCGGCTCAGCTCGGACTCGGCTTCATGGCTCCGAGGGCGGAAATCCAAGGCGGCGGCTTTGGCGGCGGCCAGTTGGATATCCTTGGGGGAGTTGGTGGCCGGGCGGGGCAGGTCGGCGGCTAATTCGGGGAAATTGAGGAAGGCGGAGGTGCCTTTGATGGTGAGAGCCGCCACGTCGTGGGCTCGCGCCGCCATGTCCGGCGTGGGAAAAGTTCCAAGCCAAATTCTTGACTTCTTCCTGGGCTCTCTGATTTCGGATACCCATTTGCCCCATTGGCGCATGCGCACTCCTCTGTACGTTGGGTGGTTGGTATGATTGGTGTTAACGTTGTTTTTCTTTGTTTTTTTGTCCTTGGTTGTGGGTTGTTGTTGTTGTTGTTGGTCGGAGGAGGAGGAGGAGGAGGAGGAGGTGGTTGGTTGAAGTTGTGTTTCCATGGTGTTTGATTCTTCCATGTCCATTATTGTTGATGGAGTGTGTGAAGGAAAAATGTGGTGAATTGAGAGGTTTGAAATAGAGGTGGGTTGAGCTGTGAACTACTAAGTACTTATAATTCTTTCCATATTAAAGAAATGGGTCCAAGTGAAAAAGAGAAACAGTTGCATTGCATTGTTTGCACTTTGCATTATATTCTTCTACCTCTCTTTCTTTCCTTTTTGCATTTTGATGCACAACTAGTAGTTGTAGTAGAAGTAGCAGTAGTATAAATAAATAAATAAAAACATGGTTACGTCCAATCCAAACCAGTCTTTTGCGCCACGTTGGTAACCGTAAGTATCATACTATTAATTATTATTTGGTTTTGTTTTTAACCCTGTTTTATCTGATGCTAATTATTAAAGCTACTTTTTGTGGAGTGATTTAATTTTAATTAATTTGCTGGCGGCATGTCATTTCACGCTAATCCAACGGCTGGATTCATCGGGGGTGGGCTCTTGGATCATAAGTGGCATGTTTATGCATCATCATCATCATCATCATAACATAATTGATAATTATGTGGAGATTAGGTGTCACTCTGTCCGCATCTGCGTAGTTATCCTTAATCCCAAATCAAAAGTGGAGAAAAAAAAAAGATAATAAAAAATGGACCGCAATGGTCCTAATATATTCAATTCAATTTCACCACTTTTTGTTTTCACTCACAACACACGATATTTTTGGTACGTACCAAAGTTGGTGGACCCATCTAATTTTGTTCAATACACAAACAAACCATGTCCTCAAGCTTATACTGTCCTTTATTTACACCACCCAAACCCCTTTCAAATCGACCCAAAACAAAAACAAAGAATTCAACCAGGTCTCGGTTTTATTTCAAGGGAAACTCACTTCCAACTTTTTAATTCGTTATAGATGATTAACCACATTTTAATACTTTCTATAAACTAATCATCAAAAAAGTGAATAAGAAGAAAAATGACTGTAGTTGCCTTCTTCCTCCTGTAATGGTGAAGCAGGTGGCTGTGTGTGTGTCACTGGTGACTGCAAATGACATCATTCAATTTCATATTCTTCCACCATGTCTCTGCTTGCAAATATCCGCAAGTATCACATGGTGATATTTGTTGTGATAATATAATGTTTATGTTTTCCTCTATTGATTAAAGTTTAATGTATATGTTGAGAAAGACTTTGGATAAATAATTTGGAGGAGGGTATTGCTTTTATGTTATAAATATTGTTGGTGTATATCATATAATGATGTAATGAAATCACACAACGTATACATAATAAATGGATAAATATCATAGCTTATGAATCCAATTTTCAACCTAATAACTTAAACAACACATAATAAGTCCTAATAAATTTTATATCATTTGAGAATGGAGATCAAATGCAGTTTAAATACTTTTTTTTTTCCTTAACTATTTGAGATGTCTTTTAAAAATAAAACTGTGACGGTCAAAACAGACACTACCTCGAGAACATGGTCGTTCTTTCTAACAATCCTGCCAAATCAACTTGGGTCAAGTAAGAACATTAACCATTTCGGGACACCTTTGTGACAGAATTGGATAAAAAACAACCATTAAAAAAAATTAAATTCATTCATCTGATCTAGTTCATACTAATATTTAATATATATATATATATAATAAATTATATTTATTCCACATCATATTTGTTCTGAGTTGCACAATTGTCCTGTGACGGAGGTCGAGTTGGTCGGGTCATAATCGAATCGTGACTTTTGAATTGTTACACTCTTAGGTAAAAAAGGTTGTGTCCTAACGATTAGTTATAACTTTTGATCTAGTGGTAAGTGCTTGATTCTGACAATTGATATTAGAGTCAAAATCATGAGTTCAATTCCCTCGATTCAGTAATATTTATATATCATTTTGATATCTCCTCTTGTAAGTGAACTTTTATTTAATGTCCAAGTAACACCTTCTATAATTCATTTAAAAAAATCCATTACTTTTAAATAATGTTTTACTCTTTTTAATAATGTATTAAAACATGTTTTATATTTTAGTAAGAATATTTTACGTGTACAGTGAATTATATAATATTTTTTAAACCACGTGAATTAGGAGTCCACGCTCTAAAATCCATCTTATCTATCATTTCATTAATGAATCTTTTAAATAGTTCTCTCTTCTCAACCAATATATTTTTTTCTAGTTCATGTCTGTAAGCATAAAGTATTTCACTTTCTACATAAAAACAATGACATGAGGCCAGATGAATTTTGATTCATGATTTTCAGAAAAATATAAAAATTAATTGTTGGTTATGAAAGTTTGAGTTATATATATATATATATATATATATATATATATATATATATATATATATAAAAGATCAAATCTCACTCACACTCACCACCAATGATAAAATTGTTTACATATATGCCCATTTAAATTTATAATATTTGAAGAAACTTGAATTATTCTTTTTATTATTAAATAAATAAGAGTTAAGTATGTTTTTAGTCCCTGAACTTTGATTTAAAATTAGAATTCGTCCCTGTCCGAGATTTCAATAAGTTTTGGTCCCTAAACTTTAAAAATGAATGAATATAGTCCTTTTAACTCAATTACGTTGACTTTTTTTGATATGTTGAATATATTTCTCGGTAGTTATTGAACCAAGAATGTGTCAAACAGTGTAAAAAATTTCAATACTAATATGAAAAGTGTTCGACACCTCAAAACAATTTAACATAATTGGGTTAAAAGGACTATATTCATTCATTTCTAAAGTTTATGGACTAAAATGTATCGAAGTTTCAAACATGGACGAATTCCAATTTTAGATCAAAGTTCGGAGACTAAAAATATACTTAACCCGATAGATAATTTTCACGATTGTACTTGATTGTCATTCTTCAATTTCCTACAATGATCAGGTGAATTGCATTAGTCATTGCTCTGTTTTATCTTTATTGATGCTTTGGTTTAAAATATCCTTGCATACTTATAAATGAATATTTTATTCAAAAGAAAATTAATTAATTTTTTAATTTATATTTCATTCTCTTATGCTAATAAATTAAAAGAGATAGAGATATAATATACTTCCTTTATCTCTTTCTGTATGTCATCTTGTGCGAAAAACGTATGTGGTTTTAATAAACAATATCTAAAATTGGTCAACATTAGAACATCACTTGTATATATGGTCGTACACCTAACACAACTTTTGTGCTATTGATTCTAAATAAGACAATGGAAAATGGTCAGTCTTTAATTTCAATACAAAATGTAAAAAATAATTGTTAATTTGACTATAAAAATGCTATGTCCTCACATCATACACTTAATATTTTTATTCTAATATTTTCTGTTTACTATTTCTTTTTTTCTTATCACTAATAATGCAAAGATATCTAATTATACATATTTTAATCTGTGAATCTCTATAAAAAAAATTATAAAAGCAATATGGATGAATTTCACTAGACATGTATATTTTAGGTAAACTTTAAATGATGCATATTGTTTTTTGATACAAAAGAAAGAGCATTAGTTTAATGTGATTTTTGTTTGCTTTTGAAAAAACAAAATGTGCTTAGCCTATAAAGTGTTCCTTTGTATAAAGATATTTCTGATGAAGGCGTTTGGTAGGAAAAATGCTTTTAATTTCTGGAGGTTGAGAAAGAATACTTATCACGTTTAATTTGTCCTTTACAAACTCATATTTAGGAAACTATATTTTCCAAAACCTATTTTTAGCAAAGTTTTGAAAAACATTTCTATAAGAAGTAAAAGTCTATTATTTTTAATAATAACTATCATATTATTTTTATTGAATTTATTTAATGATGTAACAAATTAAATATTTTAATAAAAATACTCAATTTGTAGTCCATAAATCATTGCAACATCAAAGTTGATATTATAAATACTGAGGACTGCATTGGAAAATTGGTTGTCCCCCCCCCCCCCCCCTTTTTTTTTTTCTTTATCTTTTTTTTTATTCG
>Ga0214544_1000633_pt1 | contig 66604 bp, 30 predicted proteins | sample CNSS3metaG_FD_160074 | JGI IMG/M metagenome (GOLD analysis project Ga0214544, IMG submission 160074) | Root nodule microbial communities from cowpea collected in UCLA plant growth center, Los Angeles, California, USA - CNSS3 | ecosystem: Host-associated > Plants > Roots > Nodule | place: USA... | reverse complement strand
GTCGATGTCTCAACAAAATTACCTTCATCAATATCCCCAGATTTATGTTGAGCAATCTCACTGAATTTTTCTTCACCTATGTCAGCAACACTAGATTCATCCCATTGATAATAATTATCTTCAACCTTATCATGGCCTTGTTTCTTCCTGTCACTCATATTTGCTTTCAACTCATAAAGTTCTTTTTGAATTTCACCCAACATTTGTTCTTGACGTTCTACAACTTCCATTAGCTCATCTTTTCTGACACCCTTACTTCCACGTCCAAATTCCTCAAAACCTTCTTTCACAAAGGTATTGCTGAGCTCTTCTGCAGAGGCAGCAACATCTAAAACAACCTGCAAGAAATTCAAAAAAACTCTCAACAAGTACTAATCACATAATTAAGAAAAGCTTAATATTAATCATGTCAAACAGCTTACCATGTTTCTATGCACACTCCTTTTAATTACATAGTCTCATACTTTCACTTCCATCCAATGCAAGATTCTAGGGAACTTGGTGGTTGGACGTCGTTCCTTTGAGTTGGACATCAGAAAATGGTCGAACGACCATAACTAGAACATTTTAAAGGAAAATTAGTCACAACTCTTCACCACTTACTTTTATATCATGAAATGTAAAATCAACCAAATTAAAGATACGGTACTTGTAACAAGTAAACACATCCCATAACATGGAAGTTTTTTGAACCTGGTTTGTCTCTCATCAACATTTTAGCTTCACAAATGCTTCCAACCAAATACTCATACACCACACCACCCCAATTATATTTCCCAATACTACAAACGTCATCAACAATGTTGAACAAAATAGAAAATACTCTGCCACTACGATTGGCTAACAAAAACTCAGAAATTCCTAACAAAAGATAAAGCTTACAAAAATCATTAACTTCTAGATGTTTACTATGTTTTAATAGGTAGTCATATACCATTTCAACATCAACAACTTTTTTAGGTCCAAATAACTTCTTGCAATGACTATCTAAGCCTTCTCGGGTTAAATCAATGTTCTGCCCAACTACCCTCAAACCAAGACCAACACATACGTCTAATAAGCTAAAAGCAACAACTTTTGTACCCATGTCAAACCCCCCCAGCCTTTCAACCCACCGACTAATTAACAGACTCAACAGATTCCTAGATATCTTCACAGACTCTTTCAACTCAACCAACCATGCAAATGGTGTTGCCTCAATAAATGACTTTTGATCGTTTGTTAACTTCTTATTCAAACTACCAATAAATTTGGTTCGGCATGAATGCCTAAAACAAATATGGATCAACACAAAAAAAAAAAGTTATAGCAATTTTAATCAAACACACATTCAAAATAAAATGAATTAAAAACATATCATACCTTCCGGTCCACACTAAAATCGCTTCCTTCACTAACTTCACTCATAATTCTCACCTGAAAACATATATGAGGTCACCATAAATTCATAACAAATCATCCAGTCAATATTACAATTAAATAACACACTACCAATCAAAACCTAGATTTAACACAATGATTATCATGCAAATCTTAAAAAAGTAAGTAAACAGTGATATTAGAGAGACATTTTTGATAAAATCCACCATTATTAGACATACATTTTTCAATGCCACACCAAAACGATACAACCACGACGTCAATGGTTTGGGGAAAACAAAAAAAATCATACCTTGAACCAAATGGAAGAATACCCTGCAAATGGAGAACACTGTGATGTTAAAAACCCCCTTTCACTGGAAAACCCTAAACACTTACCATACACACAACAACACAAAGAAGTTACCTTTCCGTGTTTCGGGGCGGTGGATTTTTGAAGGAGACCACCAAAACGGTGGACTGCGCACGGACGGGGGACCTCGCAGGGACGGGGGACTTCGCAGGCACGGTGGTCTTCGCAAGGACGGTGGACTTCGTCGTGCTGGTGGATTTTCGAAACGGACAATGGACTTCGTGCCTGCGCGGTGGACTTCAAAGGGGTGTGGCAGTTCAGAGGTGCAGTGGAGCGGTGGAGAAGAAAACTGTTAGTATGGAAGCTGAAACATTGCCTGCGAAGTTTCTGCAGTTTCACTTTTTCCCTCTTTTTTCAATTTCACGGGATGGCTGTTAATTGACGGCAACACGTGAAAGGGTAACTTAATTTCAGATTTCCATCACTCACGTGCCACTCCATTTGTTTCAATTAAAAAAAATGAAATATTATATTCCACGTAAGGTAGTAACTTGGGTAGTCAAATTGGATAGTCACGGTACCATTTTCCATTTATATATATATATATATATATATATATATATATATATATATATATATATATATAATTATTTTCTTACTTTTCAATTAAAATTGTTATAAAAAATCGCAAAAAAAAGTTGATTTTTATAAATTTTATAAAAAATTTGTAAGAAAATTTTCATTAAATATAAAAAATTCTGATTCTAGTAGTGTTTTATCATATTATAATACTTTATCATGATACATTATGATAAAATAATTAAAAATAATTAACTTACTCTGTAGAAATAGTTAAATTTAAATAAATAATAAAATGTAAGATAATTATTATAATTTTAAAAATAAATAAATTTAAATTAACAATTACCTAAAGGGTAAAAGTAATGATATACTATTTTAGTTTAAAGCAAATTATCAACATTTTTAAATCATATATATAACCCTATAGATTGTATAAATTCGAAGACTTAAAAGTACTTAAAAGTAGGTGAAATGATAACTTTGATCGAATGATTGCCTAAAGTTCATTAAGAATAATTCGTTGGCTTTTTGTCTTCAAAGAAGTGAATATTGAGGTCATAAATTAAAATAAAGGATAAAAGTAAAATTTAGAGATAATAATTTAATAGAAATGTAATTAATTTATTAGAAATATATTTATAGTTTGAACATTTTATTATTAAAATATTATAGTATTTTAAAAAAATCATCATTGCTCATTTATGGGTTGAATAAATTTTTTAAAAAAAAGTATTCGTGAAATTTTTGAAGACATTTGGTTGTAGAATTTTGGATGAATGTCAACTAGTTAAAAAAATGATTGAAAATATTTTTACAAATAGCTTATGAAAAGTGATAAAAGTTAGTAGTATAATTTTAAGTTGCTATGACCATACTTCTTGTATTATACACATTAATTTTTCTTTAATTATACAAAGCAAAATATATTTTGATATGATATTTCACTAAAATAATGTTACTTTGTCTCTTAGAAGAAAAAAATTGGCAATTTCATCATTACTATTTAATATACATAGGTGTTTGTTAAAACAAATATTTTATCGATTCACTTAATTCTAAGTAAATTATATGTTTTTTGACCTTACATTAACAAAAAAAATTCAATTGATAAGGACAAACTCATACATACGGTACAACATTTGCCAACAATGATGACATTTCCTTAGTGACATTTATTAAAAATGTTAATATATATATATATATATATATATATATATATATTTTTTTTTTTTTTAAAAGTGTTACTATAAAGAATATTAATAATAATATTGTAACATTTTTAAAAATATCATCATAGATTATTACATTTGTTTCCACTTTTAGTAAAATATTTTTTATTATAATTATTAAAAATGTTATTATAGATTAATATTTTAAATTATAGGACCATTTCTTAAATATATTTTATTGTAAACAAATATTAATATAAATTATATTAATATTATATGATAATATTTTAAAATAAATGTTACTATTAATAAAATTAATTTATTATATTATTATTTCAAGAAAATTTTATTAAACATTAAATACTAATATTTGTAAAAAAACATATTAATAACATTATTCATAAACATTATGTATTATTAAAATTTTTAAAAAAACGTCGTATTAATATTATTTATAGACTTATTTTTATAAAATGTATTATTAATATTATTAAAGACTAATATCTTTTCTCATTATTTTTCCATAAATTAAATTGGCACGCTTAAGTTCTATCTTTCAATGCATTGATGATGATTTTTTTACTGTCCACTTTTAATTACATGTAAATTTTGAAAAGAAAAAAGAAATCAGTAATGAAAAAAAGAAATAAAACGTATTCTATTATCCTTATTTATGATGCACCGATACTTCAACTTGGATCTCATGTATGTGTCTGACACCTATCGTGACTTTAGGATACTTGAAGGATATTTATTAATGAAGTATTTAATTTATAAAGTCGTAGTACACTACAATAAAATCTTTGAGTAATGACCAATTTTAGTAACACAAAATTATTAGTCACTAAATAGTGATCAAATTGACAACTAAAATAGTTCCAAAAAATTATATTTGGTCTCTAAATTGATAATTAAAATAGTTTTAATTATGAATTGGTTTTAAAATTGGTCACTAACATAAACTACCAAGTTTTGGCTACCAAAATAATTGGTCTCTAATTCGAAAATTTGGATTCAAACACTAACAATCATATATTTACTATGTTTGTAAGAATTATTACACACTTTTCAATATTCATATATCACATATTGTATCCTATTATTTTGATAATAAATGTATCGACATATTGGATACGTGTCGTATCCGATACACGTATCGTATCTATGTATCATAGATCTTTATAAACAAAATCTTCTAAACTCGTGAATAGAACTCTACCCACAACACACAGTCTTCTTAGAAACACATGACAAGTTTATCAGTGCTCCACTTTAAGTTCCAGAAGCTCCCATTTGAATTTCAAAAGGTGCCATAACCTTATTTTGTTTTTGGTTTCTCTTCGTCTTTATTTAAACATTTTGCATTTTCAGATGGTGATTTTGTTAGGTCTATAGAGGTCTGCACTCGTTTGAGTCAGTTTTAACAATCGACTCTGATACCACTTGTTAGGTTTACAGAGAGAATTTCACTGGGGATATAATACCAACGAAACCTGAGCTCAACTACATAAGACATTAACATCACTCTCAATCCAAAACTTTAAGATAACGAGTTTATGGATCTTTATCCTAGTATAGTGGTCCACTTTCTCATCTCTAGCTAATGTGAAACTTATAATTATACTTGGTAGTGGTGAGTTTGACACCGAAACAAATAGGTTTACCAAGTTAATACACAGTGTACACCGAGAAGTATACTCTCGTTGCACAAATTTCTCCAAGTTCTAAATCGTTGTTCAATCGCTACATATTAAGAATCTCCATGGATGAAACAATGTGTCATTTGAAACACGAAAAATTTCACAAGAAGTGTAAGTTTAATAAGTCTTTTAATAAATGATAGTAATGGTTTGGTTAAAAATATTTATGTATTTGTTATACCAGTTTATCAATATTAGTTATCTTTATTCAGTTGTTAGATAGTACATATACGTTTTTACATGGAAATTGTTAGAATGTTTTTTATTAGATACAACAAATTGTCATAGGATTCTATTTCAAATGATATTTTACAAAATAATTTGATTTTGAGTATACAAGAAGGAAAAAGAATGAGATTTAAAGTCACTTATATGAGTTTCTTCATACTTCATTTTTACATTATGATAAACATATTGTCTTTTTCGGCCGTGAAAAATAACTAGATTGTATTATAATAATTGACTTTTATCTTACATGGTTGGTTGTTTTGAAAATAACAATTTTAGTTGTAAGTATATGTAATCTCATGGAGGAGTCAAGAATAATCTTAGGACTTCTTTAGTTGTGGGCATAAAAGTCATTGCCAAGAAAGTCAATTATATGGAATGTGGTAGACAAATTTTATTAAAATCCGGATGATTTGATGTTTTATCTATTTGTGTATGATAATAACAGTTAATACTAAGAAAATGATCAGGAACATATTATTAGAGATTAATAGTTTTTTTCCTCATTTTCTACATCTAAATTATTATCAAGATTGAAGACTAAGTGCGTGTATCTGTTTCATTTAAGATAATTTTTCAAAACCATGGTATACTATTTGTTTTTTACTTCTACTCTGCTTTGGCATTATCATTAAGTAACAATGGTTCAAAAAACGTATTCTGGTTTACTAACATTAATGAAGATAATTGACCAACCCATTCTCATCATTTTCTTCAATTATTTGTAGTAAGAACTAAAAATAATAAAAATAACGGGAAAATATACACAAATAGTTGTAGAGATTAAAAATAATTGATTTATAAAAACTATAATAATTTTTTTTTTATGAAAACAAAAATCAATTGGTCACAATAACTGTTGGTGTGCGATATTCCTATATTTTTATATTGTTGTTTCAATAAAAAGGAATATCAATATTTTTTTAATAACAATTCGAAAATGTCCCTCTGTTTTAAAAAAATGTTAATAAAAGTTCCTAGTAACGTTTTTATAATGTTACTTGTTTATAACAAAATTAGTTTTAAAAAGGTTTAGTAATATTTCTATAAATATCTCAATTGATATGTAAAAATGTAACATGTGATATAATGTTACTGAATTATATTAGTAATATTTTTTTATAATTTATTAACATTTTTTACTTTTTACTACAAATCAAATAAATAGTAGTGATATTTGTCCGATGTCTTCAACCTTCAAAGTTACAGTAGGAATATTCATTTTATTGTTTTATTACTGGGTTAAAATGAAAGATATTTTATTTTCTTTAATAATTCATCTAATTAAAGCTTTATGAGCTCTTCAAGTGACACGTTATTAAAACATTTACATATTCTTAAACTGATCATATGAGATTTTCATTGATTAAAAAACTTCTCAATATTTTATCAATATGATCATATTTTTCATGATGTTTGTCTAAGGAGTGAACCACATTCAATATGGTTTGAAAACCTAATTTGTATAATATCAATTTGTTCCATATTGAACAATTCATATTGATTTGTGAGTAAACTAAGTCTATTATGACGGGTAAATAAACCAAGTTCTTGAATAATTCATATTAAAAATATTTTTGAAGCCTTTCATAAGATGATCTGGGTATATGATCATCTATTAATTGAAAAAAATGCTCTTAAAACATTTTTTTGCAAACAATTTTGTAAGAGAACCAGAGTTAGTACAAACATAAGGGAAACTTTGAGATATGAATAAACTTATTGATAGTTTCTTTTAAGACGTTTTGACAAATTGATAATTCAAATTGAATTTAAGTCTTTTTGTGAAACTTTATCCTAAATAAAGTCTCTTATCACATAACTTATTAATGAACGCTGATTAGAAGTCCTTTGAAAGAAAAAAAATATATAATAATTGAACTATATATTTCACTTTTTTTAAGTAAATTTTACAGTTAATTTCTTACAAAAAACTTTTTATATATATATATATATATATATATATATATATATATATATTAATTTATTAAATTAAATATTATTAATTAATATAAATTATATATTATACACATTGTTTAACATCCCATTTAATAGTTTTCAACTACTAAATAAAATATTATATCATGATAGGATATGATAGGACAGAACATATAACAGGAATAAGTCAAGATAGTGTATTAGTACAGTCATCCACATAACCCTAAGAAATACCAACTACATGTACATCATATTCTAAGAAAAAGCTAACAAAAGTTCCATGAGCAAAACGCAAATAGGGACTACTATCGAAGTCTCATTCTACTGTCTACTCCTATCCAAGAGGGGAGTATCTTCACCTGCATCTTCATTTGCTCACATCACAGTGATCATTGCAAGAAAAGAACCAGACACAGGACACACAAAGAAAATGAAAAGGTAAGCTAATCTGATTAAAAGAAACATGCAGCTCAATTATAAATACCATGCAATTTTTCTCATTTTCACCATAATCACTTAAACCACCACAACACAACACATATATATGATTCTAGACTCAATATCCGGATTATGTAAGCAACATTGAACCTCTTGGTGGCATGCACCTCTGATGGTTCCTAAACTCTAAACTCTGCAGAGTTTGGCCTCAAGGGGTTATCACCCAACCACTCATAGGGTAAGTTCCCTTCTCATTTAAGACTTTATCAAGTCCAAAGATTAGGATCTCCTGTTACTCCTCACGACATAATCCATTATGCTTTATCTGAGCTTGAATGATTATTGGAGTTTTAGGATACCTCCAATAGTGAATCCTTATGACCTTACATACACTAAAAACATTCTCCTTCTAGGATTTTCCTTGAAATTCTAGTTCAACTGCACCTTCTCATAATCAAATTCATACATTTCTGCCACACACATTGCCAAAAACACCAGTCCAAACATATCATTATCAAAGCCACACTTTAACATTTCAGTTATAATTTCATCTAGCATAAACAGAAAATAAGCACTTAGCTGCAGTGGTTATCACTCAAGCTAAAAGGTTTCGCCCAGACAAAAGGGTTCTCTCGCTTAGGCGGATCATTCTCGCCTAAGCAAGACTCGAAACAGAGAACAACCCAAACTCTGAGTAAATTCTCGCTTAGGCTAAGTTGTCTCACTTAGATGAAATTGTCTCTTGCTCAAGCGAAACTTGCTCGCCTAGGCGACAATTCGCGCAATGACAGGGATGAGTTTCTGGTGTTTTTGCTCAAGCCAAAGCTGCTCGTCTAGGCGAAAACACCAAATTCCCAATCTGTTGTCACATGGAGAAGCCTATAATTGTGCACAATTTCAATCACACACTCAATTTCACAATTCAAGCATCTATTCAACACCCAATCATGCAATCAAAAGAACCAGAAATGATTCTCATACGAAATTTAAGAAAACAATATATCTTCCCTTACGTCTAGACAACACTGGATTGTAGAGAAGAAAAACCCCTAACAGAAAGAGTTTCACAACTGCACAACACCTAATGAATTGGAATACAGAACCACATAGAAGGATGAGATCCTAGATTTAACTCAAAAAGGGACAAAATTCCAAAAATTGGGAATTAATGGGAATTGGAAACTTGAACTGACTTACACGAAGGGGAGGATGCTCAGCTTGGAGGGAGGATCTTGCATTGGCTTTAAGCTTGCCTGCTGCCACAAGACAAGAAAGGGATGGTTTTAGATGATGGTCAGAGCTCAAGATTTTGGAGAAGTGGAGGAAGCATAGAGAAAGATGAAAAAAGGAAGATGACTTGGGTGAGACTGTTTTTGTATACTTCAAAAAAAAGTTAAAGGAAAAAGGGTCTCATACATTGTCTTATATATGAATTTAGATTGGTTATCATTTATTAATAATTAAAATAAAATTTGTATATCAGATGATTTAATAACAATATTTATTATTCTATAAAATATCAAATAAGAGTATAATTGAAAAAAATATATAAAAAAGTTACATAGCGTTTTTTGAAAATTATAAAAGACAAGAAGCAAAATATATAATTATATTTTATATTAAATAATAATAATAATTTGGATACGTTTTAGTGGTCGAATAATCATATGTTTAATATTACTTACCCGATATTTGTAAAATTTTTTCAAATATATAATATTTTGTTACTTTGAATTATTCCCTTTAGAAAGTATTTGGTTGAAAATAAAATAAAAATTATCTACGTATCCTAGGAGTTGAAATAAATAAATAAATATATATATATATATATATATATATATATATATATATATATATATATATATATATATTTGTAAGTCTAAAGCAAAATAACAAGGACAAAACTAATTCATTTTTAAAGAAATGGAGTCAAATTATTTTATAATAATTAAAAATAAAACAAGAACTATATTTATTTTTAGTGTACTGAAACTACATTTTGAACAGTAACATTTTTTTTTCTTATAAGAGTAGAAACTAATTTGAACTATTTATAGTTATACTTATTAATTAAGATCTTAGAACGCATGATTTTTAAAATACTTCATTGGTCAACGATTTTGTTTCAAAATCTTAAATAGGTTATAAGAGTTTCTTTTTTAAGTCTTAATTAGGTTCATATTTTTGAAAATATGTAATAATTAGGTCAATTTCATTAGTATGATGTCAACGGTGATAAAAATGTGCCACATGTTAGCTTCTATTTTTTTGAATTTTATTTGAATTTTCTTAAATTTTTTTTAAAATTATTCATGCCATGTGTCACATGTCAAGTTAGTAAGATTACACGTGTCAAGTCATTATTTGAATATTAAATTAGTTTATATATTTGTTATTTTGATTACATTTAAGTCCATTTTTTTTAATTTTCAATTTATTGTTTCTAAATTGAGACCAAATTTAACTTTTATATAAATATCATAATGATATTTTTATGACATATTTTTAACAATATTAAGTTTATTTAAATTTAAATTTTACATTAAACTCTATTTATTTATTTTAAAATTTTAAATATATTTATTTTAACTTTTTACATAATTGTTTTAAAATTTTATATTTAAATTTATAAAATTGTTATTTTTAAACAAACTCTAACATTTATATAAAAATTATTTAAAAGAATTTTGTAACAAGTTAAAATAAACAATTTAAAAATTTAAAACAAAATATAAGTAAAGTTTAATGAAATAAATTTAAATAAACTTAATATTATTAAAATGTTTAATAAAAGTATTATTATAAAATTTATATAAAAGTTAAATTTGGTGTCAATTTGGAGATGATGAAATTGAAAAAAAAAAGAATGAAATATAATCAAAATAACAAATATATGAATTAAATTGAGATTAAATTTTGACACGTGTGACCTTACTTGCCTCACGTGACACAATATTGACATGACATGAATAATTTTCAAAAAAACATTTAAAAAATTAAAAAAGTAAAAATAATTTAAAAAAATTTAAAAAATAGAAGCTAATACGTGACACATCCTTAACACGATTAATTCCATATTAACATAATAAACATAATTCTTACACATTTTCAAAAATATAAACCTACAATTAAGAAAATTTTAAAACCTATTTAAAATTTTAAAATAAATATGTAGCAATAAAATATTTTAACCATGAATCAACCATGAGTAATTGGATGCGGTTTAAACAAAACACATGAGATCCCGAATTCAATTTTCATTACCAGTGTAAGTTGGGGTAGGTCAAAATTAGTTCATCAATATTTTCTTTTAAATTAATTAATGTATTTCACACACTTTGCTTAATATATATAGTTACTACTGATTAATAATTATAATTAATTGTGTTAAAATTAATCTTGTTCTAATTATTACCATTTTTTTTATTAAAGAAAAGATTTGCATTTTCCCCCTTCTCCCTCCACCATCTTTCCCATAAACCCCTTCTGGTTTGAGACACGAAAGGGTTTGTGTGTGTGTGTGTGAGGACGAAGTTGAGAGAGGAAAATGGGAACATCAGTGCAGGTAACGCCACTGTGTGGAGTGTACAATGAGAACCCTCTCTCGTATTTGGTCTCCATTGATGGCTTCAACTTCCTCGTCGACTGTGGCTGGAACGACCACTTTGACCCCTCCCTCCTTCAACCCCTGTCCAGGTCTTTTTCTTTCTCTCACTGCTTCAATTTTTTTTTTTTTCATGTTGAGAGGCACTAGAACCAGAAAGAAGAAGAATAATTTTTTTTTTTTTTTATGTGGGGTGGGGTTGTGATTATGAATGACAATGGAATTGTGTTTTAGGCATGTTTGTGGCGAATAAGATTGAATACTTTTTATGTGGGTATCTTTGTTTCAATCCGTCTGCCTTCTTTGCTTCCTAACATGATATGAATTTCAACTCCATAGTATTGATTTTTACGAGTTATTTTCCTTTATACCTTGTTTGTTGTCGGGGAACTAGAGTTTTGAATAAGAAAGGAGAAAACTTTTTTTTTTTTTGTGGGATTGTATTTGAATGACAATGAAATTTGTGTTTTTTTTTCCCTTTTGGGCGTGTTTGTTTTGTTACCTTTGATTTCTTATTGAGGTTTTATGACTGGCATGTAGGGTAGCATCAACCATTGATGCTGTCTTGCTTTCACATGCTGATACACTTCACCTTGGTGCCCTCCCATATGCCATGAAGCAGCTTGGACTCTCTGCCCCTGTTTATTCAACTGAGCCTGTCTACAGATTAGGCCTTCTCACTATGTATGACCAGTACCTTTCAAGAAAGGTGAAATTACGCACTGGTTTGTCTGGTTTTGCTGTTGAGAAGAAGATTTTTTGTGCTTCTTGGTTTGTAGGATGTTGGATCTCTCATATTCTTATATGTTCACTTGTCTTTTTAATCACTAGATAGAATTTGGAAAATGTGTGTGTTTCATAGCTGGATGGTTATATTAAAATATTTTGCTCTTTTGTAGCAAGTGTCGGAGTTCGATCTGTTCACACTGGATGATATTGATTCTGCTTTCCAGAGTGTAACGAGGCTAACATATTCTCAGAATCATCATCTGTCAGGTAGGTGTTTCAACTTTTGTTAGCATGTCATGCATTGAAGTGGTGGCATGTATTTTGTTTCTCTTCTTCCACTCCACCATTCTATTTGTATATAATATAGGTTAGTATCTGGATCATAATCCCATTCAAACCTTTATTTATTGCATGAAATTAAAGATCATTAGGAAATCCAAAGTTTCCTCCAAACTGGAAACCTTTGTCTTGGCAACAGGTCTCTTGAAGCTAAGGATATTTCTCACAAAGGAGTCAAATATGAAAATCGCTTTGTTTTGAGCCAAGTTAAAAAGATATATTTGCCTCATGTTGAAATATTTAGTGGGGCTAAATGGCCAAAGTTTAAGTCACGTAGTATAGCCTTTTAAAGGATCAATGGTCAATGCTGAAGGTTTTCACCTAATTTTTTATGTTTGTCATGCTATACAGTGAAAATATATTTTTGTGACCTTTCATGGTTATTTGGCAAATAGAAGAGGCCTGAATGATAACAACTTCACATGTTTCCAGTCTCTAGTGTCTAGAATTATTTGCATGAGCAATGGAAGATTTTTATTAACTAGAAAAAAATGATTTGAAAGTTTAGTTTATCTGTGAATACACCTTATTTTCAAATGTTTTTTGGAGCTTTGAATTGCCCTAAATTTAGTAATAATGTGAATCCACTAATTCAAAGTATGAGATTAGTTTAAAATTTTATTTTCAGAAGTTAATACGTTTTTTTGTAGTAACAGTTTACTTATTTTCACCATGTGAAATATTTGTCCGTGCTGTAGAAGTTATGATATAAAAGTGTACATTAATTAGTGATGTGAAATTAAAGCATGCATTATCAATTCATAAAGATAAAGCTTTTGGTGTGAGACAAAAAGTTGTCCACACTTGAAAGAAATCTGTACAGTCTCCCAAACCTTGCATATAACCTTCTCGACCAGTATTGTTTAATCTTTTTTAGAGTTCCTCTCTGATTCTGATATGCCTTGATGTTTCTGTACTTAATATTCCCTCATTTGGGTCGTGTTATCTTTAATGGCATTTTAATTTTTAACCACTTTTAGGCAAAGGAGAAGGAATTGTGATTGCGCCTCATGTTGCTGGACATCTTTTGGGAGGTACTGTTTGGAAAATTACAAAGGATGGTGAGGATGTAATATATGCTGTTGATTTTAATCATAGGAAAGAAAGGTAAATTACTCATGGTTCAATTTTATCTTTTATACCTTTAGAGAGCAACAAGGAATCTTCTCATCAATATATTTTTTTTCTAGGCATTTGAATGGAACTGCTCTTGGTTCTTTTGTGCGGCCTGCTGTTCTAATAACTGATGCTTACAATGCTTTGAACAATCAGCCTTACAGACGGCAAAAGGACAAAGAATTTGGAGGTAACCATCTTTTTAATCCTGTAACTTCTGCAATGTGACTGAGCTAAGCAGGGTTTTTCCATTTTTTTTTTGTTTTCGCAATAGCCATTAAGAGTAAGCTGTAATATTTTATGTCTGGTACATTCACTTATGAGGCAAGCATGTACTTTTAATCTTGACCAAGAAATGAAAAAAATTGTTTAGGATTCATATATGCTTTGGCTTTTCTAAATTTCTGATGATCATATATCTTGTTGTCTATATAGATATCTTAAAGAAGACTCTAAGAGCAGGTGGCAATGTATTACTACCTGTTGACACTGCTGGACGAGTGTTGGAACTTATTCTGTTGTTGGAATCGGTCAGTACGAGACATGTGCTTCTACTCTCTTTCTCCCTTTTTCTTCCCTTATGGTGTTATGTCTGAATTAATATCTCAGATCTTTGTTCGTGCAGTATTGGTCTGATGAAAACTTGAACTACCCTATATACTTTCTTACATATGTTGCTTCCAGCACAATTGATTACGTGAAGAGTTTCCTTGAGTGGATGAGTGATTCCATAGCAAAGTCTTTTGAAAAAACTCGTGAAAATATTTTTCTTCTGAAGTAAGTGACCTCATCTTTCACTTATAGTTGAAGTAAGATATTCTTTTGTCAAAGTTTAATTTTATGCTGTCTTTAGGAATACTTTTAACACCTAATTAGTGCATGGCATATTAAACCTATGATTACTATGAGTTTCTTGAGATATCTATTATATCAAGCAAATGATTTCTTCAATAATAAGTGAAAAGTGGCTTTGATAACCTCAGTTTAAGGATATCAAACAAATCATTAATATGTTGTTATGATTGCTATTATCTTGTGTCTAAAACTAGACTGCAATTCTTGTACCTGTAGGTATGTTACCCTTCTGATTAACAAGACTGACCTTGAGAATGCTCCAGAGGGTCCAAAGGTTGAATAATTTGTATACTTATTTTTCGTCAGATCAACTTCCTTACTGACTCTGACATGTATACCTTTCATAGGTGGTTCTAGCATCCATGGCAAGTTTGGAAGCAGGCTTTTCTCATGATATATTTGTTGAGTGGGCCAATGATTCGAAAAATCTTATGCTTTTTACTGAAAGAGGCCAGGTATATACTGAGAATTTTTTTCCTTTGTGTTTCTGTATTCATGAGAATCACCATAAATTGTAGCATGTTTCTCTAAGTTTATCTGCAAATCTATTAACAGCTTGTAAGTGTTGATGCCACAGTTGCATTTGTATTTTAATTTTCAATATGAATATTGTTTTAGCTTTTCCCAAGGCACCAAAGATTAAATAAGTCAGAAAAGTTATGATTATGTTTGCTGTTGCTAGTTACTTTAATGCTCTACAAAGTATTCTTTTTTGCATTTACTGATGACCTACCTTGACACTGTTCCCTGTGAATAAATAAAGTAATAATGTTCGTAAGTTGGTTCTAAAAGTAATCTGACATGTGCATGGATTTTTTTGCTGTGAAAACAGCATCTAATTCAAACTTTTTAATGGGGTTTCTTATGTTGGTTGTTGGGAAAGTGCTTGAGTTTATTGCTTACCCATTTGTAATATAGGTTGATTTCTCTTTGTTGTCTTCTTGGCTGTAAAAGGTGTAATGAAAGCAATCTTTCTTTGTATCCGTGGGGATATATCTTTTCACTGTTGCATTCAAGATGATACAATCCTGGTTTCCGCCCTTACAATCTTCTTACCAATCATTTTGTTTCCATCTTGCACAATATTTTCAACAACACATGCACAAATGCAAATACTGCTAATTTTCCATATTTTGTCATGTATTGCTGTCGTGTATTTAAATTCTAGCTTAGGATGTTGTATTTTCTCTCCTACTAGCCTTACAGAATACTGTTGAAGATTTATCTTTATTAAAAGAATGCTTTATATTTGTGGTAATGATGTTTTCTCTTGTTTAAGCAACGAGAATGGAGCAATTAGTCATGTAATATTTCCTGTCATGTGTTTTCTTTAACAGCTTAAAACTGATGATAGCTATTATTCGTTTCAACTGATTCTCATGTGTTTGGATATGTAGTTTGCCACACTAGCTCGTATGCTCCAAGCTGATCCACCACCAAAAGCTGTCAAAGTTGTTGTGTCCAAGCGTGTTCCTTTGGTTGGGGAAGAGCTAATTGCTTACGAAGAAGAGCAAGATCGAATAAAAAAAGAAGCTTTAAAAGCCAGTCTTATGAAAGAGGAAGAATTGAAAACATCTCATGGGTCTGATAATAATAATAGTGATCCAATGGTCATTGATTCTGGCAATAATCATGTACCACCAGAAGGTATGTGTAGTATAAATTATTTTGGAGCTATTCTTATGAAACGTTCATATTTTTTTTCATTTTATATATAAAATATAAATTTGGCACTGTTCTCTTGTGAAATGTAATTGGACAAACAAAATTGTCCATTTTAGATTTCTGTAATAACTACCTCTTCTACTTAACTTCCTCATTCAGAGTTGTGTTTTATATATTTGAAATTTTCAATGACTATAGAACTGAACTTTTTGTCTTCAATTGGTTGTGTGTGTCTTAATGTGTACTGAACATTAAGAGTTTTAAAATAAAAGACTACCATTTCAACAAATAACATGATGTCGAATTGTCTTTGGAACATTATTCATCATTTTATGAACTTTCTAATGTGACTGCTATTTAATTTAATCTGTATTTAATATAAATCATGTTATGTCATATTTACTTTCTGCATATATTGAATTTGTCTGTTATTATGCATATTTTGAAATTGTTTGGAAATTTCTTGTAATGTTTTTTAAGTTTCTACAATTGTTTAAACTTCCTTCACTAATTTGATTTGTACTTGCAGTGGCTGGTCCACGAGGTGGAGGATACCGGGATATATTTATTGATGGATTTGTTCCTCCTTCCACGAGTGTTGCTCCAATGTTTCCCTGTTATGAGAATACATCAGAATGGGATGATTTTGGTGAAGTCATAAATCCAGATGATTATGTAATTAAGGATGAAGACATGAATCAGATTGCAATGCACGTGAGTTTCTTTTTTAAAACATCTATTTCCCAGTTTCAGCTTGTAATTTTTATTTTTAAAAAAATCTACCTTGCTGTTTATGCCATGTTTGTTTTCTGAATTAGAACAAAGAAGGTTCAATGGGTAGAATATAACGAATTTACATATTCAAAAGTATGTACAAAGTTCAGACTTGCGACACATAAGGTCAATTGCATTAATGGATCACAAAGCATAAGGAGACTTTATAAAGGAAAAACTATGATACAAGAATCTTAAGCTTAGTAACATGTTATGGTCTATTTTGCATTTGGTTTGGTTGCTTCTGTCTTTAACTTTCTTTTTCATAGACATTTGGATGGCGAGTAACAGATGCAACTTCTAACTAATATTTTTTACTCATTTACTATTTTATGAGTTCTGATATAGAGGAATGGAGAGTTTTGCTGGCATCTATGCTGCAACATGTTATTAATACTATTACTTGATTATGTTATTAATACTATTACTTGATTATCATTTTTCCTATTTTCTGTCAGGGAGGTGGTGATATAAATGGAAAACTTGATGAAGGTGCTGCAAGTTTGATACTTGATACAAAGCCATCAAAAGTTGTATCTGATGAAAGGACTGTAAGTAGCAGTATTTATTTCTTATTTTTAGTGTTTCTGCTTTTTATGAATAGTAAATTTATTACGTTGTATTTGAATTTGGACATGTTACCGTTGTATTCAGAAATTGAATAGATGAAGCAGGTTAAATTTTTTTAATTTTGCCTTCCACTTTGGCACTTTGAATTTTTTTTTATCAGCACTTTTGCACTTTGAATATTATTAAATTCTACGACTTTCACAAATGTTTTACATCTATCAGTTCTTGAGATTTACAAAAGATGGTATTATGTCTGTTTTTCCTGTAGTCATAGTAATCCTACAACTGAATTTTCTTCATATCTGTTATTTGTTCCTTAGTCGTGCGTGTGTCTCTGTTTTTATTTATGTCTCAGGAATCTTATGTTTTTATCCCCAAAGAAATCAAGCATAATATTGAGTTGGAACCACATTCGTGGTTTTATTCATACAAAATTTTGTTGTGTTCATTTTGAATTTTATCATGCTCTTCAGCTCTTGTTATCCATTCCTTTAATTTGGATTTAAACACATCAGATAGGGAGCATTACATGGAAGCTTCTTTTAGTTATTGTTGTACAGACAGATGCATTTCTTATGCTTTGAATATCTAGTATGTATCACTCTACTTGTGTGAATCTTAAATCTGCCAAATCTACATATAATGGTGTAAGGTATTGACATTATTTTTTTTTTCCAGGTGCAAGTTAAGTGTTTATTGGTTTACATGGATTTTGAAGGACGTTCAGATGGAAGATCCATTAAAAATATTCTATCTCATGTGGCTCCCTTGAAGCTGGTATGCATCTCTTTTAATGCTCTTCGGTTAACCGAGCACATCATTAAATCTTTCGTAAATTATATTTGGGTTTGTCTTTTTTGGAATGGGAACTGCCTCAACCAGGTTGTTTATTTTGCGACCTTTAAAAACTATGGTATCTTAAGTGAGGGAACATTTTGATCTTCTAGCTACAATTGTGTGGTGGCAAGGAATTATGATTTAGTGGGATATAATGGGTAGATAAAGGTGCAGGAAAATATATTGATATTGTAGGCTTACTCGGCGGGCTTTTTATGGTTTGGAAAGCTGAATAACCCAAGGCTTACTTGGTGGGCTAGGCCTAATCAGCCATCAAACCTAGCTCAATGAGGGAAGATTACCCAAGACAAGGGGTATTTCAGCCATATTTTTTTGCCAATGAGAGACCTTTTAATAGGAACTCTTAGAATTTTTGTTTAGTGTCTAATTCAACCCGCAAAACTAACTTGTAAGGTGAGCACTATCTGATATTAATAGCTCCACCCTTTCAAGTTGCCATTAAGACATTTTCCAAAGAGGCTGCAACTAGCTTTCCGGCACACTTGTGCCAAAAAGTGTGTCAAATGCAAGTGGAACAATAGATCTTGTATAGACTTTAATACCATAAGAATTCAAACATAGGATCTATATTAATTCCACAAAATTGACTTGTAAGGTCAAGATGATCCTAGCTTTATAAGTTCGACTTAAGTCATATCTCTCTATTTGATGTGGGTCTAAACTCTATCATTGAGGCTGCAATCATGGCAAACCCCAATAGAGGCTGCAGCTAAGGCAAGCTAGGGGTGATTGCAATTAAGACGACTTTTAAATAGTAACAATATGTGAGAAAAAGTGGAGGGAAATTTCGTGAATGTGCTTGAGTGTATTTCTTCACCCAGAATGGCAAAACAATTTACAAGAGAACAATTAAGATTAATTTCCTAATATACATTTAAGGTAACTATACTAAGAATTTTGACAACTTGGAAAACAAACAATAAAGAAGCCCTTATTTCTTAAAATATTCATATCTTGTACAATATAAGGGACTATTCGTTTGGTTTTTTTCCCTATCTATTTTCTTCTCGAGCTAGTAGAGAAAACCTTTTTACAATGGTCCCACCTCAAGTTTTATCTCCTGATTTATCCAATTCCCAATCAGGTGAATTTTCTTCGGAAATGCAATTTCTCTCTAACATTTTTCTTTTTCCCCTTCTTCCTAATGGTTACTAAAAATTGCACATAAACACATTTATCCCTAGAATCTAGATATTAAAACATACCTAAAATCCTAATTTGGTAAACTAAAGGCTTAAATCTACTTTTAGTCAGTTTCGCAAATGTGCAGTTTTGATCCCTATGAAGTCATAATTGAAGATTTGGTCCTCCAGTTTTCCAAAATTAAGCAATTCAACTACTGTATCATTCAACTGTTAAGAAAATATGTTAACATATATGTCAGATTAATATGTATTTAAAGTTAAAGTTAATTGTCAAACCTTAATGTTAATATCTTACGTAAATGAGTAATTGACTATTATCACTTATAAACATGTAGCATTTTTTGTAAGCAGTTGGATGAAATATTAACAGTGGACTAAAATTGCTTAATTTGCAAAAATTCGATTACCAAATTTGCAATTAAAACTTTATAGGAACCAAAATAAGACATTTGCCAAAATATAGAAATCAAAAGTGGATTTAGGCCTATATCAAATTGCCCAGAAAGATTCTGTTGCCTTGGTGGAACAATCTTCCCCTGAGTAATATTAACTCGTACTATGGTCCTTAAGTGTTATTAAAGTCCCTTGAAATTAATCCCTGTAAAAAATGTCTGTGATACATATTAATCCCTCACGAATGTCAAGTTTTGTTGCATAAATTTAACATTTGGGAACAAAGGGACAACTAATTCCCTTATATCTATTTGTGCTTGTCAAATTAGTTTACTTGACGGACTAATTATGTTCGCTAAAAATTTAATGGACTAATATTTGACAGACTGTTTACTCGAAATTAAAAGTTGAATACCTACTTAACTGAGAATTATCTTGAACAATCAATGGCTAAACTAGGAATAAGGAACTGTATATCACGAGACATGCAACAAATCTGTGCATGTATTATTCTGATTGCCTCCCAACTTCCCAAGTATTACTATTTAACATTTTAGCTATTATGGTCTAGCTCACTGGCACATGATATTGGTTGAAGCGATGAACTAATGATACTATCATTATTATCATTTACTTGGTTTATTGTCATGCATGATGATGAATACTTGATTTTTCCAAAAGGTTTTGGTGCATGGATCAGCAGAAGCTACAGAGCATCTGAAGCAGCACTGCCTCAAGCATGTTTGCCCTCACGTTTATGCTCCCCAAATTGACGAGACAATTGATGTGACCTCTGATTTATGTGCTTACAAGGTACAATGATGTCAAGTTTCATACATTCCCAAAATAGCTTTACACGATGTCAAAATTAATCATGTGCTTTTCTGGGTATAGGTTCAACTATCTGAGAAGCTAATGAGTAATGTACTCTTCAAAAAGGTAAAAGTATATCATGTTGAATATCTACAACCAACCTTTTTCCACAATGTTGGAATTCATTATTTTGAATAATGAAAATGAATTCAACTGCAGCTGGGAGATTATGAAGTAGCTTGGGTAGATGCTGTAGTAGGGAAGACAGAAAGCGACACGCTTTCTCTGCTCCCTGTTTCTGAAGCAGCTCCTCCGCATAAGTCTGTTCTTGTTGGTGATTTGAAATTGGCAGATATCAAACAGTTTCTCTCCGGCAAGGGTGTTCAGGTACTTGTTCAGTTTTAGTTTCCGGTTCCTCTGATTTTCGATTGGCACATGAAGTGATTTCTATTTCATGATCAGCCAATTAAAGTTATTGAAAATGTCGTTTACTGTGTTCTTTAACTGAAATCTGAGTAAACGAAAATTAGAGAACACTGACTATGAAAATATGTATCTAACTCAATTAACTTCATAGGTGGAGTTTGCTGGTGGGGCTTTACGTTGTGGTGAATACGTAACTCTTCGGAAAGTTGGGGATGCAACTCAGAAGGTAAGTGCTTCTTCTGAACATCTGTTAACTTTTTCCGTAATCTTAGAAAACTGGTAATTTTTAATATAGACGAGTTTATTCAGTTGTTGGGTCATGATTCTGATCTGTTAAGATGATTTTTTCTTTATTCTTATAGGGTGGTGGTTCTGGTGCTCAGCAAATTGTTATTGAAGGTCCTCTGTGTGAAGATTACTATAAAATTCGTGACTATCTCTATTCACAATTTTATTTGCTTTAGATTTGGTTGGACTAGTGGAATGGCTGATCATGGATTTCTTTCCTTGCCTTATTTTCTGACACAACAATCTAGAGCTGTTTTTCTGATAAGATAGAGAACACAAAATTGCTCGGTGAATGCGCAAGGATTCAAGACTAAATATGTCTGAGTAGCAATGCTGGGACAGTTACAAACTGGTTCATTTAGGTAGCCATTTGACACAAGATTCCCAGTGCCCCTTGCTGAAATCACGCCACATCATTTTCGTCTTTGTATCTCTGATTTACGCCAACCATCGCTGTTTCTGGTGGGTGTGAACTTCCCTGCAGATAGATACTTTTCAAGTGTGTTTGACCTTGTACAATTATAGAAAAGGAAATGTAATTTGTTGCTCATGTGTAGGCTTCAGATATTCTTAGGTTATTCATTTGTCACATTCAGTTTTCACACTAACGTGAAATTAGACTGACAAAATGAACAGAATTGTCCTTGTTAATTTGTGGCTAATATCACTGAACAAAATTAGAGCTTAATCACATCTGTCTCTACGTTTGTGCTGAACTTTGATTTACAAGCACTTGCTGAAAATTTTTGCTGCTTTGAATTAGTTTGTGGAAATAACTTTTGTTGAACTGAATTAAGACACTTGCTGTTCAGCCAAATGCAATGTCGTTTACCCATTAAATTGAGTAAATAGTGTGGACAATGACAGTATAATTGGCTTTTTCCCTGATTTAATTGCAAGTTGCTATGAACGACTTTTTTTTTTCATTAATTTTATAATAATGATTGTGAAAGTCGTATTGAACATGAATTTTTATTGGATAACTGTACTATTTATAAATGCAAATTGAACATTTTTAACATAAAAGAAAGAGAAGGGCAACACTGGTGAAAAATAGTCCAATTGAGTTGACTTCAAGAACTCAGATTGATGTCAAAAGAAATTCAAGGTAAGAATCATTTTGTCCTAAAAATTTGTTAAATTGATGCTGAGTTACACATTTTAGTAGTAAAATAACATTATTTACAACTTAAGTGTCATAAACAAAACAGTTCAATGTTAAAATCAGGGAAAATTATTTTTTAACAAAATTTTATTGACATTTTTAATAACGACATCTCAATGGATAAAAGGAAAGTTTGGTGTGACTTATAAAAAAAAAGACAAAGTTTGGTATACGTTGAAAAGTAAATTTTGAAAAAAAAAAAATGTCAAACCACGTCAAGTGTGCCACAAATGAATCGAAACTTCTTTTTTTTTTTTTTTTTTTTTTTTTTTTTTCATTTCTTTCTGTGGCCGATAATCAACTAATACTGGAAGATAGTGATTGTAGAAACTTGAAGTGCTTAAATCCAACGTTACGTTTTTTGCAATATGCACAAATCTAAAACCATATATTTTTTTTTTTATGAGAAACCCTATTCCTTACAACTATAGATTCTGAATAGCTAAGTACAAACCAAACTATATACAACCTTTCCAATCTCCTGAGCTCTCACAAGAGCTTCCAAGAATGGGCAGAATATCATGCACCACAAGCCTGATTATGTTGCTGCCTGATGATCTTGAGATGTCCATGCACTCCTGCAGGTCTGCATCACAGGCTATTAAAACCCATTCATGATCATCATCCAGATACTTGATATCAAATGTTCCCTCCTCTAGTTTCAATCTTTTGGCAATTTCTTCTTTCAATTCCACAATGCCACAGTTCAAAGAGATCTTAAACCTTATGATATCTTCTTTGTAAGTTGCCTTAATGGTCACAATCTTCACCTCTTTCCTGACTGCAAAAGGTGTCATGTTATTATTATTGACAGTATCCATGTGTTGCAGAGGACCCAAGTCAGAACATTGAGGATTCATCCTGCAAGGTTCTGGAACCTGATCCTCCAAAACAGCATCGGCTGAAGGACACAGATTCCTCAAGTCCTTAGAACTACCAACACCCTCAAGTAGTTGTCCTCCAAATGGTTCTTGAGGTTCTGTGGTTTCCACGAAGTTAGGCATGGGGTATGCAGTTGCATGGTTTGGTGTACTAGTTGAGTGCAGTGTTGACCCCAGTGATCCCCTTAAAACAAGAAATTGCTCACTGATGCCTGTTACAAATATATCTTTTGGAGGGGACATTTCATTTGGGGGACTACCTTGGCATGAACCATGAGGAGAAGGATTTGCACTTTCTTCACTTGAGCCACTGCCAGTTCTAAACCTGGTTGTGCCTTTAGTGCCAATCTCCTGAATGGCCACAACTTTTTCATTCATCACTTTCTCAGGATTTTGTGTCCTTGTACTTAGGAAGTGACCTTCCACCCCAGTTTGTCTGTTTGATTCTGGTGCTCCAGAATTATCAAAATCATTTCCATTGATCTTAGGTTCTGATGGCCTAATGGTCAATGAGGTTTGGCGGTTGAACTTGTTTGAAGTGGAGGGCTCAGAAAAGGAACCAGCAGCAATGGGAAGTGAACCAGTACTTAGAGAGTTCAAACCAAATGCACCTTCAGCACCATGGACTGATTCAATAACACACTTTAGCTTGGATAGGGAACGGTTAACCTTTTTGATCTTTCGAGATGGCCAACGCGATATCCCATGTTGCCTACAGATGCGTTTCATTGTGGTAGGGCAAACTGCATGCACATCAATAATATATCTAAGAATTTCATGTTTGAGCGGCTACTAGTAAAAATGAAAGCTACTAGCAATAAAGAATGACCACTTTTTTTGTGTTTTTGATGATTAAGTATTTTGTATGTAACTTTGTGTTTCTAGAAAGTAGCAAGAAAACTTAGATATTGTAAGAGAAGAATTGTTGCCATATAACTACTATATTTCATGAGCTCTTCATTGCTGTAGAGCAAACTTGTATCTTAGCAGAGCCACAAAAGTATTTCGTTTAACTGCTAAATCAGAGAATGAAACATACCACCGAGGCTCTTTGCAGCATCCTTAAGGCTTCCAGTGAAGTAATGTTGCAAAACATCAAGACTAATAGATTTCTCAGCTTTTCCACGTTTTCTCTCTGAGGGTTTCTTTTTGATTCTGGGTTCCAAGGAAGTGTTCTGATCAATGTGGCCACCTGTATTGTCACCAAGATTCCTTCCATCATTTAGGTCATCAAAGTCCGTTGTTATTTGCTGCTCAGATGGCTCCAGTGGCAGCCTCTCCCCCATATTTGGTGAGGCATGTCTAGGTGAGGACTTAGAAGATTGAGTAATTGGAATTGATTCAAACCACAAATGAACTCTTTCTTTTCTTGCTTCTATAATTTCAATGGAACAATTCTGCTCAAGTTCAACACCAGCAGCAATCTTAAGACTCTGAAAATGTGGCTTCATTGTGGCCAATATTGACCCCAACAAGCTCTTTTGTTCATTAAAATCTGTGATCCTTGGAGGAAGAAAAAACTCTAGCACATATTCATCATTTCCTGTGTGAGAGCTTTGTAAGCATACTGCAAAAGAGCTGGTTAAACCAAACATGAGAGCATAATGTACTAATGGATATTCAGTTTTGCAGAATTGAGTAATGTTCCCACAGAAGCACATGTTGTGAGACAAAAAGGCCCTCCCAGCTACCCCTTGACCTTGTTGTAAGTGATGCTCAACACAAGCCTCATGGAAGCCCCATGTATGAGCATCTATGACATAGAATGCTACCTCTGTTATAGACATGCATACTTGCCCCATGCAACAACCATCAAAACTTGAGCAACTTTTCTTATGACCACCACCATGTGCCAAGACACTCCGATGCTTACATGGAACCCATGTTTGTGCTAGAGGCAAACTATGAGTCTCACACACAACTGTCAGTATCTCCAAAATCTCGGCTAATGCGTGCTGGCGATCTTCATTACAAATCTGGTTTAAAAGAATTGCCAAGTTATATCTGTGATAACAGAGGGGTAAGATAGAAGTCACAGAACAACATACGCATATACATGTATATACATACATATATATACATATGTATATATATCTTTGGAGAAAATAAACAGGACAAGGGAAGCATCATGCATGATAGTAGAAAACGACCTGATTGTATGGATGCTCCGAAATTTCTGAACTCCTTAAATTAACTGCCTGCAAAGAAACTGACAGCAGGTGACTCAGGAATTTTTAAGAACATATTAATAATAACTTATGAACAATCAATTCCGACACTGCAAACAACAGGGTCATATGACATCACTAATGGAACATTGTGACACTGCAGAATTGAATTAAGAATTATATATTCATGCTTTAGAAGTGAAGTTAAACTTACAATTATCATGTGATAATAACCCTCAAAAAGTAACACTAGGGAACGAATCAAGCATGAGCAAAACATGCAATTATAAGTTATAATGAAGAACAAAACTTAAAACAATACTCTAAGTGTTGTTTGTTTCAATGTTATTCAACCAGAATTGAAATTTCATATAGTGAAAATAACACCTAGAGTATCGTATTCAAATTTTGGTTAAGTATGTTTTTAGTCCCTAAACTTAACGCGAAATTGAAAATTTTCCTTTTCTCAAACTTTAACACAATTTTGTTCCCAAACTAAAAATAATAGATATAGTCCTCCTAATCTAATTGTGTTAATTCCTTTTTCAGGATGACGTTTGAATTGTTTACCGCATTTGACATGTTTCAGCTCAAACCTCAACTTGGAACACCATTTATTAAGCCTAAAAACTTTACCATGTTGGGTTAAAAGAACTACATCCATTCATTTTTAAAGTTTGGGAACCAAAATATATCAAAGTTTGAGACATGAACAAATTCCAATTTTGCATAGAAGTTTTGGGACTAAAATTTAAAAGCACATTTAACCCTTCAAGTTTTCTCCTATAATAAATAGTACAGTGCAAAAGAAATCCAACCTCAAGGGCTTTGCAGATTTTGTCAACCTCAGGAGCATAGTTAATCTTCGGTGAAGTCATTATCAACTCCAGTACAGCTACACATGACTGCCCTGCAGGCTCAAACACAGGTAGAGCCAAGGTTCCACGAACATTGTAATGTTGTGCATGGTTTAGGCGCTGATACTCTTTGCTAGAATAGTACTGAACATTTGGAGTCCATTCTGGAATTTTTTGCTGAAAAACTCTACCGGGAAGTCCCAGTATTTCATCATTCTCTCCATCCACAGAAAACATATACCTCAGAGACACTGTTCTATACTGATAAAGTCCATTACTATGTGGATCAAGAACAAATGGTTGGCCTGAAGTTGTGAGTGCATACCGGTTTCCATTCCTCACAGGTGCCCAAACCTGAGCAAGAACATTCTGTTCAGTCAACTCTTTGAAGTGGCGAAGTGCTTGTGTCATTCTTTCCTTGATTAGACAATAGCCATCTGGGTTTTCTGAAGGTGGCACAGTTACAGGAGATGGTGACACAGTTTTCTTGGTGTCATAATTTTCAACCGGATTTTCAGTTACTGCTTTTGTGTTACCTGAAAGTAGTAGCTTCAGTCAGAACAACAACTGCAGGTCCATAGAAAACTATAGCGTTCATGTTTAGCATAGATGTCTTTGGAATGAATGAATTATGAAAACTTATTCTTGGCTCAATATTATTATATCTAGTACTTCTACATTTAGAAATAACTACATTGAGATTTACTTTTAGGCTCAGGTGTCACTGGAACAGTCTATGAAAATTTGTACAATTATGCTGATGACATTTTTGAGCTCAATTTCATGTTATATCCAGCATTTCTGTGTTTATATTATACATAACTACAAAAGCCATAAACTCATCTTACATACACATGCCATAGTCAACATCCCAAGAAAGTTGGAATTGTTGACAAAAGAATAAGGAAATGAGTGCACATAATGAAGCCTTAAAATTTAACTGTTCAATTTATAAGATGGAGATGAAAAGAAATTTCATCTTTAGATTTGGAAATGCTACTTTATCATCTATGAAATAAAGCCTCACGAACGGCAAGGGAAATAGAGAAAGAAACTCCAAAGAAAAACTGTTGAAAAATACAATTCTAAATCTTAAATTTCACAATCAATTGAAGCAAGTTCAGTGGCTGTTATCAAGTTAGAGTCAACTTGAAATGAATCAAGTCATGAAAGTTGAAGAAAACTCCAAAATCCAATTCAAAATCCAAACTTAAACAAACCAAAACAAAAAAAAACATGACAAAATAGGAAACTGTGGCAAACAAAGAATGATACCTGCAGTTGCAATTCTGATTTGTCTCTCATCTTCAACATCAGAAAAAGCCCAGACAGGAGAAAAAGGTTGTTCAGAGATAGTGGATAAGAGAAAAGGAGACATGGGATTGGAGATCAAAGATATATGATCCAAGGGCCATAGACTTTCAAAGCCAATGTCAAAATCCATGGAAAAACCATGTTCCTCCTGTGGCTTTGACTTGGGAAGAAGGTCAGAATTTTCTTCCTTGGATTCTGACATTTTCACAAGGATGTCTTTCCTTGAAAACTGGGGTGTACAGAGTGATAAAGTTTGGAACTTTGTAATGATGAGAAGAATGAAGAGAGTTGAAAAAACTAAACAATAGATAACGATGGTTGAGTAAAACTGCACAAGGTGGAGAATATAAGAATATGTAACAAAATGAAAATTTTACTATGGATATGCCACTTGCTTGTTGAGAGAAAAGATAATTCAATGTTGAATAAACAGTGTTAAAAAGAAAATAATGATACTTTCACATCAACATAGTTTTTTACTCTTCACACTACCATTCATTTTATTTTTTTTCTTTCTAAATACAAAAATCCACTTTTATTATAACCATTTTATTCCTATAATAAACTGTGAAACGATAGTTATTGTGTCAAATAAATTTTTAAAAAAATATAAGAAATTTTTGTTGTTGGACCAAATGCCTAGGTACTTGTTTTTTTCTATGATATTATTGACACGTCTTTTACTACTTTGTACAGAGGGAAAACATGTTGGGGTTAAGAAAATAACATGGTGCTAGATTTTTATCAAGGTGAGGTTAGTTACAAATTTATTATTGTTTTTTGTCTTGTTACAATAAGACAAATTATGTAAGAGAAAATTTATGCAAGATAATTAAAGAAGATACTGGCATAAAAAAGTTAAGATAATCTTCATATGTTGCTGTGTATGTAAGTAGTAATTTTTTTGTCTCGTAGTTGTATCATTGTGGATGAAATAAAATAGCTTTCCATCAAAATCTGCCTTTTAATTAATTTACTTTATGAAAAGATCAAAGGAAAATCATGGGTTTATGCATATCCAAAATCACCATATTCTACTAGTCCTAACAGTGACTGGTTGTGGCATTCATAAATTTATAAATGATATTTCAAGAACTACCAGGCAAAAATTCAAATCCAAAAACATTTGAATTAAACAAGGGCTTTGATATTGTCAAAGCAAAAACTTGACAGTTCATTTTCTTTTGCAGTGTTCTTCAGTTTTTTTGTCAACCATGTATTGTTTATTATGCAGGCATCAAAGGTAGTTGGGGATGCCCTAACTCTGAGAATACAACAATTATAGGAAGTCTAAATTTTATGTGTAGGGTATATCTTAAAATCAAATGTTATGAACAAAAAAGTCTAAATCAAATTATGTTTTTATTTTATCGGCAAATATTAATTGTTAGTTATTATCGTTAGCTGAAACAACAATTTTATTTCTGAGGTATTATCTGTTTTGGAACTTTGAACTTTGTTATAGTTTTGTCTTTAAAAGACACATTGGAGGGTGGAGGGAAATAAGAATATTTAAACTTTGCTTGACTTCGACTCCTAAGTGATGTAAGACTTATTAGGTATACCGTGTATATATATATATATATATATATATATATATATATATATATATATATATATATATATATATATATATGGTAAGAAACTTTGTGTAGGAATCTCATTCCGGAAGGAGTGGACTTGACCTTGTTGAGTGTTGCAGAAGAGATAAAGACATTGGAGTGAGATACGGAGATTAAGGTGGTGAATCAAATGTAACTTTGCAGATAAAAATGGATAGGAATCTGTCTTCAATAAGAAAGGAATGTTGGTCCACAAGTGCTTTTTTTCTGTATATGGTGAGTGGATAAGTAACTGTTCCTCTATCACTTGAGAGGACATAGTTGAGTGTATGAGATTCAACATTGTTTCAAGTCAAAGATTAGATTCTGGTGCATGATCAATCATCTATTGGTTGTCCTTTAAAAGTTGTAACTTTACTCATTCATATTGATCCTCAACATTTATGGTATATGCCAAAAGAAAAAAATTGTATCAAGAGAAAGGATTTAATCTTTTACAACAAAATAAATATTGATTTGAATTTTATTGAAAGATTTAAATATCTTTTAAACAATTGTTTTATTAGAAATCAAATCAATAATTTTGACTCTCATATCAATCGTGACAACAATCATTATCACTAAGTAAAAAATTATAGACATTTAATTATTTTTATATAATGGTATAACAGTTTAAATATCATAATTTATTTGTGATTTGATTTACTCGAACTATTAATATCACTTACAAAAGATATTCACATTAACTTTGTAATGTGTCTACAATCACAAGTTATTTTCCAATTCATTTTGTATTATAAATCGTAATTCAATTTTTTTTAAATAAGACAATTTATTTTCTTATTATAATATGTTTCATTATGTTATTTATAAGATAAATTTTATGAACCTATATATCACATCAAAGTAGTATTTTTTTTCTTTAATTGACTAGTTGAGCAAAATGATTTCTTTAACTATTTCTATTAATAGCGGATTTTTTTCTCAATCAATATAGAATGTAGTGAAATATTCATAAATCGTCATTAAAGCAATATTTCATCAACTAAAATAGTTTTTAATCTAATTTAGAGTTAAGAATTCCATACACGTTATATGTTATAATTACTATTTTTATTGTTAGTAAAATATTTTTCTTACATATTTTAGTTTTAAGTATTTTAAAATATTCATGTAATATGGGAAATACACATGACTAGTAAAAGTTAATCTCATATTTTGATTCAACAAATTTACTTAAGAACAAAAAAAATATATTTTGTTCAATGAAATAATAATACAACATATATGAAAGTCAATGTGATACTACAATGCATCCAAATAAGTGGATAGTTTTTTGTTTAATTAAGAACAATGTTTGCTTACGACATGCAACTGAAGGATTATTTTATGGATTGCACATTCAAAACATGAAAAGAAGAAAAAAAAAAACGAGTCAGATATGGCAATTCTTGTTTGATTATGGTTTAATGGGTCATTAGTGACACTAATTAGTAATTTGTTTATTCAAAAGTAAGTTTCTTAATTACTTAATTTGGAATAAACAATTGCCCTCATCACCAAATCTGTCAGAAAATATTATTCAATTAATTGTCTCTTTTATTATTACAAAATTTGTTGTCATTACTTGTTTCAACGTTCCTTCCATGCTTTCGATAGAGAAATAATTTATAATAAAAACTATACTCCTACTTATATTTATTTAAAATTCCAGAATATTTACTTATAATTGATTTTTATCTTTTTTTTTTTTTAATTTTACGTTGATTCTTTTGACTAATTCTGTCAGTATTTGATATAAATAACGTTAATTATTCATTTTACGTTCATTTTAAGACTTAATATAATCACTAGTAATAAAATCTATCATTGAAAAACTTTGTGATGGTAGTGAAAATCCAATTCATATTCTATTGATACATTAGTGGAATCTTTATCAACTCATGATAGGGAAAATGATGGATAAATTCAGAGGTCGGCAATGAAACAAATGTACTAGGACGAATTTAGGGTATAAAAGAGTGACTAATAAATGCATAACTAATTTTTATAATCTATATGAAAGCCCACCAAAACTAGGATGATAAATATATCCGCACTCACGAGGATTTGTACATAAAAAAAATCTGCGAAGGATGATTAGTATTCGTGAACACATATTTTAATATTTGTTTATAATCAGTTTGGATGCGGGTATCATACTATTCGTTTCTGTAGGTATTTGTTATCCGAAAAAAATAAAAATAAAAATATATTTATATTTTATTAGGTTAAATTTAATTAAACTTAAAATTTAATTTATATTTTATTTTTTTATATTTTTATTTAAATTTTATTTAAAAAATTATAAAAAGTATTTTTTTAAATATTTGCGGGTATGTGGATATCCACGGGTATTTGCGAGTTTTAAAACAATATGTTATTTTTTAAACAAGTACCTAGCGAGTAAATGGACAGGTAGCGGGTGGATATTTTTTTTGCGAGTCGGGTTACATGTAGGCACTATCTATGCTCTACCCGACCAGTTGTCATCCCTAATCAAAACACAATTTACAAATCAGAAATGATCATTTGAACACTTTTAAAACATAAAATTAAATTGAACTTTTTAAATAAATTAACCCAAAGAAAAATAAAAAAATAAATATATACTTCATCCTACTAAAATATATCATTAAGTTAAATATGTATTCAGTCCCTTTTCTTGTAGTAAGAATTAGAATCAGTGTCCCTTTTAAACTTTGAACCAATTTAGTCATTCATAGTTAGAAATACGTGAATTTAGTTCTTTTAACTAAATTTTATTAAGTTTATCTAATGTTTTAAACGTGTTTTTCAGCTAACATTGAAATAGAAATGTGTGAAACATTGTAAACAGTTCAACTACTATCATAAAATACGTCTGGAAGTGTCAAATAAACTTCAAAATTTGGTTAGAAGTATTAAAGCCACAGATTTCTAATATTGGAAGACTAAACTAGTCTAAAATTTCAAGAGAAACTAACTTTAATTTTCCCTTAAAGTCATGGACAAAAATATATTGAACCCTATATTATTTCTATATTAATATAAATGAATGAAGATTTCTTGAAGCCACATCCATATATGGTAATAGCACATAAATATTATTTGTAAAGGAATGAATATTTCTTGGAGCCACATCATATATGGTAATAGCACATGAAGAAACAATTTTTTGTTAATACACTATATTCTCATTTTACACCTTCACTCTTGGTTTCGTTAAGAGTCCGTTGAACGTACCATATTTATCCTTTTTTTTTCTAGCAATATGATGACTTTTGAAAAGTTAAAATAAATAAAAAAGTGTTTTGTTTTTATATTTCATTATAAGGAGGATATAATGAGTTTCAATATATTCAAATAATTTGTCTTCTACCTGGTTTAAAGATTAATTGATATTTAATTCAAATAGGATTCTCCTTTTGTTTTTCAGTTTTATTCGTCAAATACTTAGGTTAGACATTTCTATATAATTTGACGTCTCAACTAACATTTCAGATCACATTTGTTATTTGTTATCACATAACAAATATTATTAAAATATAAAAATAATAAAGAATACACAATCATGAGAGCAAAAAACAAACCCATAAGAATGTATGCAAACTTTTGGTCATCTCTTTCTTTGGTGTGATTGTCGGTGTTGTCATTGTTCTCACCCTTAAAAACAATGATATTATTTCAATTATCTAAGAACCAATGCAATATATAAAAATAATGGTTAAAATATATTTTTTTTCTCAATTTTCGTTAATTTTGTCAAATTAGTCTAAATTTTGTTTTTTACTTAAATAGGTCAATTTTTTTTTTCAATTTTGTTCAATTTAGTCCATTTTTGCTAATACTGTCTGACTCATTAATGGTAATGAACTATGACCATTATGTGTCACTTAGTGGTTTTTATTTTTTTTCAATTTATATATATATATATATATTTATTTAAATATCCACATGTTATCTTAGCAGCGTGTCATATGTCAGAGTCAATGTTTTATATTTAATTTAGTCTCTATATTTGTTATTTTTATTCAATTTAGTCCCAATTTTGTTTAAAATTGAGCAATTTCACCTCTTTATAAATTGTGACCAAATTTAATTTTTATAACCTTAAACTAATTATAATCTTAAACCAAAATATTTAATAAAAATGTGAATTTTAACAAAAGATTGTAACCCTAATATAACACTTCAAGGATTTAACAATTGAGATGATTTTAAGTAACAATATATAGTTGATTGTGTATATGCTTATACTGTATTGAACGAGTAAAAAAGTTAACCTTTTTTATCTTTTATAGTTTGTTTCTTCTAATTTTTAATTCATCATTATCCACAAACATTGATGTGAGTGTTGGGTGGTGGCGGGGAGCATCAATCTCAAACTTTTGTTGTGTTTTTCAGTACATTGTACATTAGAAAGGAGGATAGAGAGAATGAGAAGTATTTACCATCAACTTTAGGATTTTTTTTAATAAATATATTATAAGGATAAAACTTTTAGTTGATGAAAATTTTAGTCGATGAAAATTTGTGTATGATATATTTTTTAAGATAATAACTACTGAAACTATATATACATATATATATATATATATATATATATATATATATATATATAAAATATAAATATATAATATAATATAAAAATAATTTATATTTTTAATATATAAAATAAAAAAAACTAAAAATATATATATATATATATATATATATATATATATATATATATATATATATAACTTATAATTATATACGATACTATAAAAGTAGTTTATATTGTTAATACATGAATTAAAAAAAAAAGGAAAAATGTTAATAAATAATTTAACAAATAAAAGTACCTTTTCATCAACAGGGTTAAAGAAGACTTTTTCTTTAAAGTGAACTAATATAATAAAACATATAATTAAGTTATAAAATACATTTAGAACATCATTATAGAGAACTAATAATCAACATATATTATCAACTAAGAATAACTTATACCAAATATATATATTATAGTTGATTCATTATTTAAGAAAACAAAAGTTTTAAAACAATTTGGGTGATTATTTTTTAATCTCTTAGAAAATATTTGATTACGTAATTAATATGAAAATTTTCATTTATAACTTTTTGAATTTATAAAAGGTTATGTAATAAAATAATTGAATTATTAGTATCATATTTAAAAGATATGTGAAGTTAAAAATATGTGAAGAAATTAATTTATCTTATTTTCATCTTGACGTGTAATTTTCTTTATATTACTTTTAAAAGATAATTTATTATTTTATTTTTCATATATATATATATATATATATATATTTTAAGAAAATAAAGTTTAATATTAAAAAATAATTTATCAAATTGCACTTCAAATGTTTATCTAATTGTTTTTATTTTTAAAAAATAAGGAATTGAATAGATTAAATGATTGAACTTCTTTTGCGTTAGAGGCTTCAAATCATAAGCAAAAAACTGTGAAAAACAAATTCACCCGTGTTTATTTGGGCTCTCGTGGTAGAAGTGGACTTTCAAAATTATTATAAATCTTGCAAAGGATTCCAAATAGTAAAATTTATTGGGATAAAATATACCAACATAAGAAAATATTAAATTAAATTTCAAATGCATATAATATATATATATATATATATATATATATATATATATATTATTTATAAATAATTTTTTGTATTAAAAAGTAATTGGGTTCCGCCACTGCTTACATCATATATTTCATCATATAAGAAAATTATTAAATAATAACTAAATATAAAGTCCAATAATAATTAACCATTATATCTAAGTTAGACATCACTCTATAAATTAAAAGTTATTGATATTTAATATAATTTTTATTATTAATAAAAAATTACAAGCAGCTGATTCTAAAAAATAATTCAAAAGTGGAAAATTTTCATTACTTTTATTTTGAAAATAACAAAAATATATATAAATGTGTCATATATATATATATATATATATATATATATATATATATATATATATATATATATTTATATTGTGAAACCCCCTTTCTCTTATTTCTCTAAGTTATTTCTCCTCACCAAGTTTAAGTGCATCAGCTCACCACACTGAACAAAACACACTTCACAAATTCTCTTCAGTCTTCTCCTCTCAAACCCCCACACTCTCCAAAATTCTAATCCCCTTTTCTTCTGCAAATTCAGTTCCTGGAAGAGAAATCCTTGCAGAGCTCCCCACTGACTTTGCTTCCAACTCTCTCCCTCACAGTAAGTCAATCCTTCCAAGTCTAATCTTGTTTTGCTCTGAATTCGAAATTCAACCTCTTTTCTGGAATTAATCAAACGTCCTTGTAATCTTGTGTTGTAATGGCTAAATTCTCTAGGCTGAACTGAAATCCTGAGCCCCAATTGTTGAGAAAGTATCTTACCAAGCTCAAACACCATAGAAAGGTAAGGGAAGCTAACCATTGTCTTAAATTCGTAGAGAAATCTGTTCGGATGACTTTAGATGGCTTGATTAAGTGATGAATTGATGCTTGAACTGTACAATTGTTTGTGTATTGGATTGTGTGGAAAAATATGGGTTTTTGCATGTGGGAACAGGTTTGTAACTTGGTATTTTCGTCTGGGCGAGTGGCTCTCGCCTGAGCGAAACTACCAGGAAACCCACTGTTGTTCATGCGCAAAGCCTTGCTTAGGCGAGCTGAGGTCGCTTAAGCGAGATACATCCTCGTCTAAGCGACCCATTTTAGCCTGAGCGAGAGTTCGCCCAGGTTTTTGAGTTTTGCCACTGTTAGGGCCTCGCCCAGGCGAGATTGACTCGCCTAAGCGAGATGGTCTCTCGCCTAAGCTAGATTGACTAACTTGAGCGAAAGATCCTGTAGTGGGGTATGTGATGTTATACTTTAAAGGATGAATTTACATGTTTGAAAGAGATTATGTGCAATTAACTTCCTTTGTGAATGGTATGTGTTGCTAATGCTATGTATGGTGAATATGATGAACATGAACTATGAGAAGATGTGGTTGAGATAGAATTTCAAGGGAAATTCTGAAGAGAATGTTAGTGTGTGTGTGTGTGTGTGTAAGGACGTGAGGAATCCGTATTGGTTGGTATCCTGAAACTCCAATAATCATTCATGCTCAGATAGAGTAAAATGGATTATGTCGTGAGGAGTAGCAGGAGGTCCTAGTCTTTGGACTTGATTAAGTCTTAGACGCGAAGGGGACTTACCCTGTGAGTGGTTGGGTGATAACCCCTTGTGCTCAAACTTTGCAGAGTTTGGGAACCTTCACAGGTGCAAACCACCAAGAGCTCCAATCTCACTTACACAATCCGGATATCGAGTCTAGAATTATCTGTTTGAGTTATATGTTGTGAATGATTTTACTCTGTGAACTGTATTATTTTTCGTTCATTTCAGTTAGCTTACCCTCCTTGTTTATGTTTGTTTCCTTGTGTGGTCTCCTTTGCAATGATCACTTATTATTGGTGTGAGTAAAGCCAAATCCAGATGCAGACACCCCTCTCCTAGATAGGAGCTGAGCTTGACTTGGAATAGTAGTAGTAATGCCTTTTTGAGTTAGATCTTTGAAGTTTTAAGTTGTATGAACTGACTCCATTTTGTATAAGCTGCACTTCTACCTTAGAGTTTTTTATATGGTTAGTTTTGGATGACTGTATCAACACTTTATAATTGTTTATCCATATTGCCTGCTTTGTTGAATCATAATGTGAATATTTTATTTAGTAGTATAAAAACTATTAAATGGGATGTTACATATATCACTACAAAAAAATATTTGAATGGTGATAAAATTTAATGACTAAAAATAGTTAGTTATTATAGTGATCAATTTAAATATCAATTTATAAATTAAAATTTATTGATGATTAAAATAATTTCAAAAAATTATAATGGTTCTCTAAATTAATAATTAAAATAAATTATTAATTAATCTTTTTCTTATAATATATATATATATATATATATATATATATATATATATATATATATATATATATATAGGATGTTAGAAAAACTAAAATACATTACACAATGTCATACATGACTAAAACATATCTAAAACGGAAAAACGATAAAACTAAAATGACAAAAATATAAAGAAACTAAAATCGTAAATTAATTATTAAAATATTCAAAATTGTAATTGCACGTAATATATTTAATATATAAGTTAAATAAATTGGAGACATTTTCAATAATAAACTACACTGGTACATACTACTATACTAGTTACATTGTTGTGTAAATAATCAAGGCTTCGTCAACATTAAACAGTTCTCACCTAACCACGGTTATGTGCAGGACAATATGGTTTTCTGATAAAGGAATCCCACCGATTAATCAACGACAAAATAAATATTTAATTGATTAAAAATTATGAACTCTAAGTCAAATTTAACAATATAGACATTAATGAGTCTGTAAATATTTAAACATTTGTGTATCGATTCGACAGTGAGACTTTGTCATCATATTTCCGAATCTTTTTTTCTTCTTTCTTTCTTTTAAGTAAGATCAGGCATGTTGTTGTAAGGTGACAGTGACGAGCACTATAGTCAAATTATAATGATAATGAACACTATCATTGTAAAAAAAACTGTCATAAAATAAATATCGTAATGTCAACTGTCGCATTTTTTAATTTTCATAATAAATTTTAAAATAGTTGTTAAATATAAGATTAGAAAAATAAGATATATACACAAAATAAATTTTTTTAAATAATTGTTAAAAACAAAAAATGTTTTTAAAATAACGATTAAAGATAAACTATTTATAAAATAATTAATTTTTAAAATAATAATTAAGAGTAAAACTGAATTTTTAAAATAATAAATAAAGGTAAAACTGGAATAATAAAATATAAACACAAAAGATTATATCCTCTTTATATATTGTTATAGATAATATGACTCGTGAATACATAGTAAATTTCTCTTATTCTAAAATCTTGCCTTGTGAACATACTAGGTTCTAACACAATCTTCATTAGAAGTTTCTTCAGTCTTGCAATAGAGGGTTTTAGGAGTTGGATGAAGAGAACACATATGGAGTAAGATTAAGTTTTGTTCTTACCGAAAAATGAGCCGGTTTGCAATGACGGATCTTCACCAAAATTTTTGGGGGAGCCAAAATAATATACTCAAAATTTATATATTTAATATTTTTGTGACTAATTCAATAAAAATGAATACATAATCTAGTACATATATAATTATCAAAGAAATTACACAATCTAAAGGAATGTCTATCGTTTTTGTCATATTTTTGAACTCATGGAAATTGATTATAATTAGATTTTTCAGTTAACTTTTTTCGATGTAAATAATCATATTATCTGCAAAATATTCATCTTCCGTTTTATTAACATACATTTGATTCAAAATATTCATCTTCCGTTATATAATAAATGGACCCAATTTACCATAACCTAGATGTTGGTTATACTATCATAAATATCATCCTTTCCTGATTGTAGGAGTGTTAATAATTCATACAAATATCATGTTTGGATCTCATATTTATCGGGTCTTTTTAGGTCTGCCAATAATAATAATAGGCTATTTCTTCCTACACATCCATATTTTCTTCCTATGCCTCAATAGCTTAAAGTAAATGACCTATGAAATATCAAATTTCTAAATATGCTCATGTTATACATCACTACCAAAACATGAAGATTTTATTAAGAGAAAAAAAAAATGGGATACTATATCAAATCCATGATTAAAATACATCGTACATAGGCACAAAATACATATTATGAAAAAAATTAAGTAATTACACAAATGGAAAAAAGTAAATCAATGCAACACCAATAGGAAACTAAAGCTTAATAATCAAATTCCTCATCATACTAAGATATTTATCATTAACTGACACACTTACAATCCACAAAATTTAAAAATCATTATTGTTTTTTAGAAATCTTTGCTTTGGAAGATTTAGTATTAACTTTTTGTTGCATAGCTTGACAAAGTTTCCTTGTAGTTTCAACGAACTCATCATCTTCCTCAAAATTAGAATCTTCCCTCTTATTAAGTATATTAGCCAATTTAGAGACTATTTTCGGTTCCTCTACAAAATGATTTCTTTTAGATGTCAAATATTAGGAATTGTCTTATAACTACAACGAGGTACATCTAAGTATTGTAAACTCTGTAAACTATCAACAATAGAAATGACATCCTCCAAAAAAGACATATCATGCAAGGAATAAAAATCCATTGGTACACCACCACTAGTAAAAACATCAAGATTCTTAATTAATAATATAAGATCTATGCACAATAAAATCATTATCATGATTTGGCTTAAGTTGGGACTTAGCAATATATGGCATCACAAGAGAATGTACCATAATAGGCTGAATCATAGGCTCCAGCAAAGGCTCCCTATAGGGTCCACCACAAAATCGTAGAATCCACCAAATATCAAATTTCATGAAAAAATATTCTTATAGTTTCCAATTCCATTAACAACAAGCATTCCCAGGTTTACAAATTTATAAAAGACAAATATCTAATTGCCTTTGTTATATCATAGTTTGCAAGACTCCATCCATATTCAATTTGACACAAGAAAATATAAGAAGGATTCAAGTATTGTCAAAGGTTGATTTTTTATTCCAACTAACTATGAAATCTTGATATAATTTATTAAGCACAATCTCATACATAAGATATGTTTCAATGATATTGTGAAAAAGAATGATGTTATTTAATCATTTTTAACTCCAAAAAAATACCAACATTCAGAATTGTTGTTGATTAAGTGTATCTGTAATGTTTTTTATTATGTCCATACTAACATGAGAATGATTGGAATTAGAACAAGACATAAATATATGTATGTGATAATCTGAAAATGTTAATATGTTGTCTTGATAGTCGACTAGGCTACTAATCTAGTTAACTAGGTTAGTTCTGGAACTTGGATTTGGGTCTTGTCATAATGTAGTTGACTAGCCAACTAATCTAGTCGACTAGACTCGTCCTGACAGCAGCTGCTGGATAAAAACAGATCCTTGCACCTTCTGAAAGCAACGTTTTCAACCAAAAAGAAAGAGAAAAGAGTGCTGAAAATCTTCTTGGAGCAAATTCTGCAGCAAGGGCTTAAGTGTTCATCAAGAATGATCATCAATATCAAATGAAGAAAGTGTAATATTGACACTAAAGTTGTGTACTAAATTAGGTGTTATTGTTCCATTACTGTCACTGTTTTTGTATCAGTTTCTTGTAGTTTCTTGAATATGAAAATTTTGTGTGTTATCACTGTGATTGTGGTAATTGTGTGTAATTGCTTGGAGCATTACAATTTGCACATTTCTTGAATGGGTGTTTTCAAGAAAGTGTGGTTTTAGAGTTTAGGAATTGCATAGGTGTTTATTCCTTCTCTTGTTGATATAGTGAAATTTCTAGTGAGGAAAACTAGAGACTGAATGTAGATTCATCTGAATCAAACCAGTATAAATCTTGTTGTCTCTTGTGCTCTCTTTCAGATGTCGGGTTGACCCAACCGACCCGATTTTGACAAGTTAGAAATGGGTCGGGCTGACCTGTTTTGACATCCTATATTTGTTCATGTCTTTCTTTTGCAATGAATGCCATAATAGCGTGAGCAGATGAGCCTATAGGTAGGAACGAGGGTAGACCATAGGGTGGATGGTCTTAGCAGAAGCTTTTAAGTGATGGTTGAATGTATATAACATAACATATTATGCAATCTTTAATTGCTCAAGGCCAATCTAGTCTTTAACTACCCAAAGCCTGATTAGTTGTTAGGCCCGAGGCATATCTAGTCTTTAACCTAATGTCATGGGATCATTATAAGTAGGGATGACAAAGCGGGCCAACCCCACCCGATTTGGCCCGCCCCACAGTTCAAAAACATGTTTACTTTTCTAGTCCGACCTAGCTCGCTGGTTGGCATGCATTTGTAATGAGCAAAATAAAAACTTTTTATTTTTCCATAATAATGATTGACATTCATTTCCTATCAAAATAATTCCAATTAGTTTAATTAACCAAAGACAATAAACAATAACAACCATAATTATAGTTAAAGTACAATAGTAACATGTCACTTTACAAGACATGTACAAATTTGTTAACCTAAAATTGTGTAAAAAAATATCCCATGTTCAATAACTAACATCATTATCTTATATACAATGATTATACATAATAATAATAATAATAATAATAATAATAATAATAATAATAATAATAATAATAATAATAATAATAAAATGAACTTACAAGGAATTTATAAAAACATCGTGATGAATGGTGTGGGGATTGAAAAAGGAGAATATTTAATTTTGTAAACGGGCCAGCGAGCCAACCCGTCTCATCCCGCCTTAAGCCCGTTCGGGTTACGGGCATGTGCAAGACAGGCCTATGCGGGCCATTAGATCTAACTTTCCATTTTGTCCTGTGTTTTTTTTTTTTGCGAGCCCGCTTGGTCCATCCCGAATTACCATCTTTATAGGATATGAATTAACAAATGAGGAGTTTAAAGTTGATAATTCATGTAACTATTTAAGACATAATAAGAGACATAAATTAAATAAAGAAATTTGATAAAGATCGAAAGAAAGAAAGGAAATCAAGAGATAAAAAAAATGGATATAAATGAAAACCTTGGGGGAGGAGGAAGATGATAGAGCACTTTTGAATGCTGTCCATTCTTTTTCCATTCTTTTTTGCTATAACATCTTTATGGTTTGCCTAACACCTTGAACGTATGACTATGTTATAAAAACTCTATATTTTATTTTTTTTGGATTTTTAGTAAAATATTTTAAATTATAATATTTTAAAAAACTCGTCATTGTAAGAAAAGTTAACAAAAATATACAATGAAAAATATATTTTTTGAAAAACATTGATCAATTATTAAATAAAATACAAATATTCTATTAACTGTATTAAAACATACATGCTAAATTATTCGTCTTACAAGACAAATTACTTTAATGATAATAAATTCGGAATTTCATAGTCGCTAAACACAAATTTTTTTCTCATATAATTTTTAAAGATAATTATTATAAGAGCGAATAAACTATAAAGGACACTTTATGATTAAACGATGCAGTAATTTTTTTTATATTAACAATTTATTATGTATTCATAAATTTAAATGAATAATTTTGATATTTTTTATATTAATATTTCCACTGAATCATTTTTTACATCCCATATATTTAAATTCATTTAAAGCTATATATATAATAATAAAATAATGAATACTTTGAGAAAATGAAAAATAAAGTTAAAACGGTTTTGAAAAATGCCCAGAAAAGGTTAGAAAGCCTATATATTGTATGATTAAGCAAAACAATTTAATATAAAAGTATTCTTAAAATATCTCACAGTAGTAAAATATAACTTCAAACTAAAACATTATATATAATCGTTAATTGAAAATGAGATAATTTGGGCGTGGGTGAAATAAAAGTTGGACAAAACTAACCGAGTGTTTACTTCCTGCACCCTACAATTTTTTCACAAACCCCCAAATTTTAAAGTTTAATCTATTAAAGTTTAATTAGTCGGATGATATTCATTTTCGTTGTGTAAGTTTGATATCCATTTTTAAGAAGATGTCAATCGAGTCTCAACTTTTAAATAAGTGTTTCAATTGAGTTCCTTTCAGACAAAAATTATTAACACTGTTAACTTTATTCATGACTTTTATTACTAAATTTTAATATAAATATCAATACTTAATTTTATAAATTATTTTAAATATCAATACCTTTAATGATATTAATATTTTTTTTAAAATAATATAATTGAAACACATTTTAAAAAATTAAAATTCAATTAACACCTTTAAAATCGAATACCGACACATTTAAACAAAAATAGCTACGATTCAATTAATTAAACCATTTTTAAAATGGCATTATTACTGAAAATACCAGATTGGAACGAAATTTCTGGAATAAAACTTTTGGAACAAAATTTTCGCAACAAACATTCTGAAATGTATATAGTATAATGCCTTCCGAAATGAGTTTTTTTGAAATATTCATACATGAAATATGTTATAGAAAAAGTTTGGCAGAATTCGTGAAATGTGTTTTGAGAAAAACTTGAACGAGTTTTTTTCTGCCTTTTTTCTTGTCTTCTTCCTTTACACATTTTTTTTTTTCTTTTTTTTTCTTCCTTTGCAGCAACGGTGATGATGGAAGTGACAAAAGTAGTGAACTAAATATCTACTTTGAGTTTATCTCTTCATGCTTTACATTATAAGGTAGAACATTATAAATATTTTATAGTGTTTACAAATTAGCGATTTTTTATATTTAAAATTTAAATTTTGTATTGAAATGTTTAAAATTATGAATTTTTATAATCATTCAATTAATAATATATTATTAAAAAAAACTAAATTATTCATGATTTAATATTTTGAAGATTAAACTATTTCAAATATGGTTTTTTAATTTTTTTTATTAAAATATAAACATTAATGTATTGATATGAAGTGTTATCTTTAATATAAGATGTTAATATATTAATACGAAGTGATTGTTTTGAACTATTAATGTAGTATTTTGTTTTTTATAAATGATAAATATTTTTCTTAGATTTACTTTCCTTTCATGTGGTATATAAATTGAAAATTAAAATGAAAACTAGCTAAAGTAAATTTTATTGGTGAGTCTAATGACAAAATGTCTCAAAGTTAACGCTTTTTTTTTTTTTTGCATAAATCAAGGTAGTGAAAATATTCGAAGCACAAATTAAACTAAAATGAATTAGTAAACATTCTTCATTATTTTATATAACATTAAAATGAACAATAATCAACAAAGGCCTATTAGCTCAGTTGGTTAGAGCGTGGTGCTAATAACGCCAAGGTCGCAGGTTCGAGACCTGCATGGGCCAAGAATTTTTCTTGTTTTGCAATGTGAACAATGTAGACAATAAAAAGAAAAAGAGTTAATAGTGATACATTAGCTCAGTTGTTTAAGGTTTGGCCTTAATACATCAAGGTTGCACGTTCGAGACCAGCATGGGTACGTTTTTTTTTATTTTTATATAAATTTGTCATTTAATCTCATCCACTAAATGGGTTATAATGATTTAAATTATTATTAAAACAATAATACTTCATTATATAATTATGTAATCCATCTGATTTGATTACTCAGACCACTTTAATCTATTTTGTAAATGTTTAATTTAATTTACTTTTATTTAATGCCAAAAAATAACGTTCGATTGAGATCACCATAATTCTATTTTACCAATATAATATGCAAAACAATAATTGAATGTGTAAAATTAACTTATTTATCCATTTTCTTTTCAATTTCAAAAATTTCAACTTTTAATACTTTTTTTAATTAGTTACTCTGAATTTTTTACTATTCATGAGAATTTGTCTCTTAATCTCATTCACCAGATGCGTTATAATGATATAAATTAATGTTGAAACCATAACACTTCACTTTATAGTTATGGAATCCATCTGATTTGATTCTATGTCTCTAACCACTTTAATCTATTTTGTAAAAATATTTAATTTAATTTACTTTTATTTAATGCCAAAAATATTGGTTCAGTTGAGATCACCATGATTATATTCTACCAACATAATACACAAAGCAATAATTGAAAGTGTAAAATTAACTTATTTATCCATTTCTTTTTCAATTTCAAAAATTTCAACCTTTAATACTCTTTTTTTATTTAGTAACTCTGAATTTTTTACTTTTCATGACAATTTGTCTTTTAATCTCATCCACTAGATGCATTATAATGATTTAAATTAATGTTGAGACGATAACAATTCATTTTATAATTATGGAATCCATCTGATTTGATTCTATGTCTCTAACCACTTTAATCTATTTTGTAAAAATGTTTAATTTGATTTATTTTTATTTAATGATCGGTTCAGTTGAGATTACCATGATTCAATTATACCAATATAGAATCATCATGATTCTATATCTCTAACCACCTTAATCTATTCTGTAAATATTTAATTTAATTTACTTTTATTTAATGTAAAAAAAACGTTCTGTTGAGATCACCATAATTCTATTCTACCAACATTATATACACAACAATAATTCAAAAATTTCAACTTTTAATATTCTTATTTATTTAATAAATCTGAATTTTTTACTTTCATGAGAGTGCTTATTGAGTTTGCACTGTATTATCCTAAATGTAACACTTGGTGAAAATATACCCGTATACATGTTTCTTATGTTTCTGTATTGCACAAAATACGCCACGTCAGATATTTATGCAAAATTACCCAAACACCCTCACTGTCTCTTCATCGCAACAAAACCAACGCCCGACACGACGCAATCAACACTCTCATCACCATCTCCATTTTCATCACTCCCGAGGCTCTGACTCTCATACAATACATATACTGATCGCTCTCGCATACTCAGATACACGAAGAGCTTCGAGCTTGGAGAGCTTTGCATCGAAACGCCGCCGTATCTTGCACAGGTCAATGCCGTGCTCTTCATCCATTTCCACCATCACCGGCGATAAAAGCAGCAACAGCAGTAACAAGAATAGAGATGGTTCTTCCTCTCTGCGCGAGTTCAAGCTGAACGAATCCACTTTCCTTGCTTCGCTCATGCCTAAGAAGGAGATTGGCGTCGATCGTTTCCTCGACGCTCATCCCGAGTACGACGGTCGCGGCGCTCTCATCGCCATCTTCGGTACTCTTGCGCCGTTGACTTTTGCTCCACTATGCGTTCTTCGTCGATTTTTTTTTTTTGAACTGTTTTAAAATTCGGATGTTGAAATGTTTGGAAGTGAACAATCGGAAATAATCTCGAGTTGAGGACTGTGTTTGAGTTTTCTTGTGTGATTAGTATGTATTATATTATATTGAAGTTTTGAGAGTGGAGCTAATAAAAACTAAGATGCGTTTCGGAGTTTTGTTTTCGGATTAATTTTGTGTTTGGTTTGCATTTGTCGTGGACTTGATGAAAATAAATTGAAGAGATGCTGAAATTGTTGGAATTTGTTTGTTTTGGAATGGAAGCGATTGGATTTAGTTATGTTCATTTCTGTGGTTTGGCTTTTGGCTAGGTAGTGTTAGGAATCCATGTGCGATTTTGATAGAAATGAGAACGTTGAACAACTTAGAAGAAAACTCGTAAATCCATACGTTATGAGTTGAAGTTGGTGTCTATCCTTTATATGGGTTTGACTTGTGTCTCATTGCTATTGAATCTCAATCCTCTTGAAAAACCCACAGAGAACCCGTTGAAGACTGCTGACTGACGAGAGAACCTGTTGTGGTAACCATGTTGGATTGGTTGGGCTAATGAAGTGTTTTTCAGTGCTTTAAGAATGTTTTGTTTGTAAGGAGTGTTGGTGATTAAGATTTTGTGTTGGGTCAGCATTTATATGTCGGGGATTTGTTGTTGTCTTTGAATCTTTAATTGTTTTTTTGCTAGGATTTAGTGATGAAGATAAACGCTGTGTTCGTCCCAAGCTATGTTTGCATATTTTCTATTTTGGTTATAGTCTGGATCCACTTTTCTTGTTTTTTAATGGAAAGTGCGTTACTTCTTCGATGTTCCGTCTAGACTGCAAAGTAATGAAAGTAACCTGCACTTTGTTTTTTTGTTGGCTAGCTGCCCATCTAATCTGCTGATGCTACTAGAATGCCTTTTAGAAAATGATTATGTTGCTTGTATTCTTATGCATGTTTTTCTTATACTATGACTGCATGTGTTAACTCTATATATGCCAAATTTGTTCAATAATTAGATTTGCATGTTTACAGATTCTGGTGTAGACCCAGCTGCTGATGGATTACAGATTACCTCAGATGGGAAGCCAAAAGTTCTCGATGTCATTGATTGGTAAACAGAAAGTACTTCATGTTAGATTTTATCTGATAATTCTTTTAATTGTGTACTGGTTTCTCAATACATATACCGGTACTTTTTGTTTCCTCAGCACAGGGAGTGGTGATATTGATACCTCAAAGGTGGTGAAGGCTGATGCTGACGGTCATATTTGTGGGGCTTCAGGTTAGTGCTTTTGGATGAAGCTAGACAATTATTACAGTGACTAGGTCAGCCTGAAAGCAATTTGATACTCTTGATTGCATATACATTAACGAAATGATTTATAGGATACCCTAGCTAAGAGACAAAGTTCGAATACAATGGCCGGATTGGTTTTGATCTTGTTCTATTGATTTGGATTTCAGTTCTGTAAAATATTATTCTGAAACCGTTTTGAAGAAAATAGTAATCATAAAAATCTGTTTAGATAATTTTTTCCTAGAGTAGTTATAGAATATCATGTTTAATTACAGCCTTCTGTTGATGAGGCAGTGTTCCATTTTTTTTTTATTATTTACAGGATAATGATTTTTTTTATGCTTACAGAATAATAATTTGAATACTATCTTTGAACTCTTTTGTTTTCTTGGTTTTGAAGTTCCTACCTTGTCATATATTAAAATAAGTAAACACTTGTCTGTGATGTTTCATTGATTCTTTATTATTTCAGTCAAAAGACTCTTACTGAAAACAGAAACCAAACATGCCCTTAAAGTTTCCTGCTCCAACAAATCTGATGAAGCATTTTGTTTTTCTTGTTTTCTTCTGTTTTCTGATTGCTGTTTTTGTGTGAATGCATGGATCCCCTACTCTGGTGCTTGTTTCTTCCCTTTTCTGTTTAATCAATCGTGTTACTCAAGGGAAATGAACCATTGAATTATTAAGCTCGTGTCTATGGTTCAATCTTTATGAAAAAATATTTTACAGGGGCATCATTGGTTATCAATACATCATGGAAGAATCCTTCTGGTGAATGGCATGTGGGCTATAAATTGGTTTATGAGCTATTCACGGAAACTTTGACTTCTCGTTTGAAGGTTGTATTGCAATTTTATGAAATATTTTAGTTTTTCTTTAGGCTTCATGCCTCTGGTTATTAGATCTAATTTCTGTTTTCTTCTTTTGAATTTTCTATTGGCAGAAAGAAAGAAAGAAAATATGGGATGAGAAAAACCAGGAGGAAATTGCTAAGACTGTAAAACAACTTGCTGACTTTGATCAGGTTCATTGGAAATTTTATTGATTCTTACCAGGACTGTAGAACCTTTAATTACGTATGATGTACTCAAAAGACTTAAACATTTTGTTTAGTAGGCAATGCATATTGTAGGGTCAAGCTGTTTACATCTTCTCCTTTTGTTATTGCACCTTCCTACTTGTGTGCTGCATTGATGTATTCTCTTAATGTTTCTACTGGATGTACTCATCAGTAGTGCTTTTGTGTGCCATTGTCTATTATGAACAGATGATGCTTTAATTTTTTTTTCCTTCTGGATGCTTATTTAATGATTGAAATCTGTTGAGTGGCTGCTGTTTTTTTCTAATAACTAGATGACTTTATAGATGATACTGTTAATTTTATGGATAGCTATCTTGCTACGCTAGATATGATATGTTTGTTTTTATTTTTGTATATCATTTTCTTTCTATATAACTCAAACATGATACGTTTTCTAGCAACACATCAAGGTAGAGGATGTACGTCTTAAAAGGGCCAGGGAAGATATCCAAAATAGACTTGATATTCTGAGAAAACAATCTGAGGTGAGTGCTGAGCACGTAATCTTTCTTGTTTCTCTTTGGTAATCTGCCTTTTCCTGTGCTTGAAATAGAAAATAAATGATTGATTTGATTTTAAAGTGTTATAGGACACTCATAAATGGTGGAATGAGGATGATACAATGATTGTTACTGTATGAAATAATATTGGAAAAATCTTTTTCACCCTGCTCACAGATAATGAAACTCTTATTGTTCTCTATCTCACTTGTCTACTCAAATAAAGAGAAACATTTATACTTGTATTGTATTTGTGCTCCCACCGTGATTTTTGTCAATTGAAATTCCTGGATTTGAAAAAGGTGATGCTGTTTCATGTTTTAGAGCTATGATGATAGAGGGCCTGTCATAGACGCCGTTGTCTGGCATGACGGAGAGGTTTGGAGGGTTGCCCTTGACACACAGAGTCTGGAGGATGATCCAAATAGTGGAAAGCTTGTTGATTTTGTGCCTTTAACTAATTATAGGTACATTTAGTTCCCAGTGTTAATATTTATTATAAATCTTAACCTTAGTTGTGTTAATATTTATTATAATATAAATCTTAATCTAATTTGATAGCTTTTGTCTGGAGATGTCTCATGAAATTGGCAGATAATTTTTTTTTTTGGCAACAAATTTCCTACCACAAAGGACCCTCTGTTTGATTGTCACTGCATGCAGCCCTTGGTTTGGAAACCTTGTTCTATTGATTCCAACCTTGATTTCCTGATATATTTCTACTACAACAAAATGCTACTACAAATGTTGTATATATGAAAAAATGATGTCATCCTTTAAATATAAAGTAAAATGTGAAATGAGTTGGTGAATGGGGTTGAAGTTTCCATGTTCTGTTTTGGAAATTTATTTTAAAACAGTTTGACCCTTTACTTTTATGTGATCATATTAAAACAATATTTTTTTTTACATTAAAACAATTTAGATTCCATTCTGCAAATACTGCTTCTAAATATATTTGGTTCTTCTTTTGGGGTTTATACATGTTTTACTGTTTATGTCTTACAGAAAAAAATGTCAAATAGACAATTTTCCTAGAAACTAAAAAAGGAGCAACTTAACAAGTGAATTGGAAGAGCTTGGTTCCCACCTTGACTATATTTAATATGTTTTTGAGTTAATTTTCTTTGTCATTGAAGAAAATAAACTTATGCTGTTTATCTATTGAAGCAATTATTGTCATTTTTGTTTCTATTAAGTAGGGTACACATTGAATTCATATATGGTTCCAATGCTAATTGTGACCGCCCATTTTTTCAGAATAGAGAGGAAGTATGGTGTCTTCAGCAAATTAGATGCTTGTACATTTGTTGCTAATGTCTATAATGATGGGAATGTCTTGAGTATCGTAACAGACAGTTCTCCACATGCCACCCATGTTGCTGGTATAGCTACTGCTTTCCACCCAAAGGTACAGATATATAATTTTATCCACATAGTGCAATATTCTTACGAAGAATAGCCTTTTGATATACAAATTGTTTTTAGGAGCCCTTGTTGAATGGAGTTGCACCTGGCGCACAAATAATATCTTGTAAAATTGGGGATTCTCGCTTAGGTTCAATGGAAACAGGAACCGGCTTAACTCGCGCACTGATAGCAGCTGTGGAGGTGCTTCAAAAGTTTCTTTCTTTAGCTGATTATCCTGGATATTCTGACAAGAGAAATATGATTTGCCTTTGATTTTTGCGTTTTTGATGAACTGAGTTTGTTTTTGGATGTTATAACATAACATCTTGCATAAAGAAGAGTTTTAATGATGGACGTTCTACGTTTCCTTTTCAGCATAAGTGTGACCTTATCAACATGAGTTATGGTGAAGGAACATTACTACCAGACTATGGGCGCTTTGTTGACCTTGTGAATGAAGTATTTTCTTAGACTTGTGATTTTAGTTGCCCATCGATATCATTTGCATGTCACTTTTGTATTTTCTTAAGTATTTGATATTCTGGTTGATTTCTTCTAGGTGGTGAACAAGCATCGTTTGATATTTGTGAGCAGTGCTGGTAACAGTGGACCGGGATTGAGCACCGTTGGTGCACCTGGTGGTACTTCCTCAAGTATCATAGGTGTTGGCGCATATGTATCTCCTGCTATGGCTGCTGGTGCTCATTGTGTTGTTGAGCCTCCTTCTGATGGGCTTGAATACACTTGGTATATTTTCTTCGGTTCCCTGAAATCTTCCTAATTGGATGACTTCTTATATCCTTCATCTTTACTGCTGTTACTTATTTTTTAGCATCATTATCATTGTATATTTTTTATGGATACAGGTCTAGCAGAGGACCAACAGCTGATGGAGACCTTGGTGTTTGTGTGAGTGCTCCGGGTGGTGCTGTTGCTCCTGTTCCCACATGGACTCTGCAACGGCGTATGCTCATGAATGGGACATCAATGGCATCACCATCAGCCTGTGGAGGAATTGCATTGGTCATAAGTGCAATGAAGGTTCTTGCATGTGGTTCTTTTGTAGCTTTTCTTATGTAGTTGTCTTTATTTGCACATATATCTCTAGTTTTTGGAATGTGAATTGATTTGCACGCAGGCTGAGGGAATTCCTGTGAGTCCATACAGTGTGAGGATAGCACTTGAAAATACTGCAGTCCCCATAGGTGATCTACCCGAGGATAAATTATCCACTGGACAAGGGCTTATGCAAGTTGACAAGTTAAATAATTTTCCCAATTTTTACTTCAATGGACATTTTATTAAAATGGTAGTTATTTGACATTTATTGACTTCAATCATACACTCCTTGACAGGGCTTTTGAATATATACAGAAGTGTCAAAATGTTCCATGTGTTTGGTATCAAATAAAAATCCAGCAATCTGGAAAAAGTAGTGAGTCTCTATCATTACATTTTACCTTCTCCTTATTTGACCAAATAAAGGAAATATATTATCTATTGTTTTTCCCTTATATTTGTGACCGTAGAAAGTGTAGTGTGTCATTTGTGTACATAAGATTAAAATCATTCATGCGTCTTAAGCTTACGGGATAGTTGGTGTCAGATTTCATTTTAAGACCAATTGACATTAAGTAAAGTTGTCTGACAAATATATAAGCTGGCACTTCAAGACCTGGGGCAGGCGAAATTACTTTTCCAACACTTCCCCTCCAAGGTTAGCTATAGACTATGACACCATGTTGGATTTCCTCTTAAAACCAATTGTCATTTAGTGAAGTAGCCTAACATGTATATAAGCCACGTTCCAAGACTTGAGGCAGGTGATGTGGGACTTCCCAATGGGTCGCTCATTAAATGATATCAGATCTGAGTTCAATTGTCATTCTTTTAATAAGAGTCTGGGGCCTAGCCTACCATGTGTGACTAAGGGTTCTCAAGTGAGGGGTGTGTTAAACATAGAATCATTCGCATGCTTTCACCTAATAGATTGTTGGTTCATGCCCATGGATAAATAATCTAATTACTTAGACAACTTGATGCTCTATTAGGATTAAAGAAATTTGAATTGAAATTAAGAAAGTTTACACAAAACTTGGCTTGGAGGAAAAGCTAGATGGTAGACAAATATCTGATACTTTTTTATGATTACTAATGGCAGATCCTTCATCAAGGGGCATCTACCTTAGGGAGGCTAGTGCTTGCACTCAATCTACCGAGGTGAGATCATTGATAAATTTGTTGTGCATCACTGCATTGTTGATCACAATTATTGAGTCAGATCTTTTGAAAGTTGTAGAGTGAAATTAAAGACGGGAAAACCAATTACTGATGATTTGTACTTCGATCCAATATTGATTAACTGATACAGGAACTGTACCAATGATGAGAAATTGAAGAGTTAACAATGATACTATACTAGTAAATGAAAATGAAATAAAAAATTATTGTCTGTGTCTTGTCTGTTGGTAAAAAGTTGATGAGGAATTGTACGTCTGATACCCCTCTGAGTTTTTTTTTTTTTTGTATAAATTTATTTTTTAATACAATTCCACAATATGTTGCTATCAATTTCGTATTGAAAAATGTCTTAAGTTTTGAAAGTTGTTTTCAAAGCTAACAGTTTCTTTTTTCACAAGCAGAAAGTAGAAACACCTAGAGACATGTCTTGTTATTCTCTTTCTGTTTTCTTCAAGTCAGGATACAGACTTATTAACAAATGTTAGAAAGCTCAGAATTGTTTTTGAAAACAATAATAATGACCTATCAGCTTTTACAGTTGTCAATATGCCAAACATAATTGTCACCCAATTAATTTGGCTGACTTACCGTGGAATAAGTTTTTGACCGATATATTACATCCTGCAACTTTTGCAAATGTCTTCTCTTGTCATTTCTACTTCTTATGTCATTTCTATTTCCTAAATTTCTAATATTCTCATTAGCTACTTGTATGTTTTACTTCTGGTCCTCTGATTTCAGTAAGTAATTGTTTTAAACTTTTGGTTGAACATATTCACAGTGGACAGTGCAAGTTAATCCAAAATTTCATGAAGATGCTGACAACTTAGAGGATTTGGTTCCATTTGAGGAGTACATTGAATTACATTCTACAGAAGAAACAGTTGTGAAGTCCCCCGACTATCTTTTGCTCACTAATAATGGTCGCAGCTTCAAGTTAGTGTCCTCTACTTTGCCGTTATTTTCATTTGTTTGCACATATTGCCATAATTTTACGTAATTTTGCATTGAATGTATTGATAGAATGGTCTTTGCTCTTGTCTTCTGTTTTTTGTGATAAACAGAAATTAATACACTCCTGATTTGTTATTTCAATATTAATATAATTTATGAGATATGTACTAATGTTTCTGTTGATTAAATTGTTTCCGTTCTGTGTCTTTAGCTTTATGTGTTAATATTTAAATTTTGTACTGCTTTTCCTTAATGAAGTTGTGAGCAAAGTTTTTTGAACAAGATGTAAACACCTTTCTTTCTCTTGGTTTATCTCTATGCTAATAATTTGATGTATGGATTCTGTGAGAAATTGAAATGATTTTCTTACTTTGCCTGTGTTCTGTCAATCCTTCCTGCTCGCTTGGAAACACTTCCTTTGCATTTGTGAAGCAATTGTGTTTTTGTTATCATAATTTTGTTCACGGCATGTTGCTCAATCAATCAATTATAACCATTTCATGTACAACATTACTTGTGTTGAAATAATTATTTCTGCTAGTGTAGTCAGTAGGACTTTAGTAGGGAGTTGAGTGTTGAGTTATCTCTAATCATTGTACAGCAGTCTAGGCCAGTCTCTTAGCTTTTCATCTTTCTATTGTACTAGCTCCTACTCAATATAAATATATGAACATGAGAAGGATCTTTCAAGCCTTCTGAAAACATATTTCTCTGTTTTAATCTCAAGTACTTGTATAATGATTTTGAAGTGGTCACTTTACTTCCTTGCACAATCTTAGTTGTGATTTTCATCTAACCAAGATGACCACAAGCTCATCCAAATAATGCGAGCTTCAAAGATCAATAACCAGCACCCAACTAACTTGGGAGTGAAAAAGAGGCCCCTTAAAATTTCCTAGGATTTCAACGAGAGAAGTGTTAGCAGCACGTTCTAACTCACTAGTATTGGTTGAAAATTTATTAGAAACTATAAAACTATAAGTGGGTTTTGTAAAATACAATGATAGGCACACAGTTTTGTGATTTTCAAGAAGTTTCAGTCAATTATAAAAGTTTGTTACTAGCATTCCTCTTTTAGCAACATTTAATTGATTTTATACCTTTTCCAAAATAGTGGTACACTTCTAGAAGTACTAGCTTATAGAACTTCTAAAATGTTAGTGCAACCTAAATATTGAAGTTTCCCATGTGAACATTGTTGAAAGGGAGAGACATAGATGGAAGAGATGCTGAAAATTGTGTATTACTAAACAAAAAAATTCCATTTTCTATACGCAGATGACAATAAATACATGATATGGTATACTTAAAAATCATATTCTAATAAGGTATTCCTGTAACTACAAAGATCTAATTAAATAAGAAAGATATAAAAAATAAAGTAAATTCTAAGAGATATGCTAAAAGAATTGGTGCAAAACAAGTCATGGAAGATGGTACTTTTTGGTACCATGTTGAGAAAAGAGAAATCAAGACAGCATATAATGAATTCTGTGAGGTCTATATACACGAGCTTTCTTATTATAATAGAGAAGAGATATCATAACAAGGAACAAAATTGATATATAATAATGTGAAATATTTGCAAGATATTTCTATATCAAATCATTTCATATCTCCTTATTTAATGTATTAAATCATATATTCAACATAATCAAATCATATCTCATCAAATCCCCCTCAAGTTGAAGTATACGTATCATATGAGACAAGCTTTTTACTATTGTCATCAACATGAGACCTTGAGGACATAGTAAACTTGTCAGCTAATTAGTTGCTGGAGCTGACAAAATAAATAATGGCAAAATTAGTAGACATTTCCTGGACATGACTTTGTCTTGGTCAAATTGACAATCAATCTTCAATAAGTTTTGTCCTTTCAAATAATGTTTTTAACACCCTCCCTTAAGCTGGAACATATTATTGAGTCAAACATGTTAAAAATAGTCGGAGGGTGTTGGAAGTCCCACATCGATTAGAGATAAGGCCAATTCACAATATATAAGTGAGGTGCAAACCTCACCTTACAAGCCGGTTTTGTGGGGTTGAGTTAGGCTTAAAGCCCACTTCTAACATGGTATCAGAGCTAAGTTAGAGCCTATCCTAACGAACTTTTTTGGACATTTTGTTCCACTCGATATCGGGCTGCTAACGGACCACCCACTAATTTCTTGTCCCACGCACGAGATGAATATACCTCGGCATGAGGGGGTGTGTTGGAAGTCCCACATCGACTAGAGATAAGGTCAATTCATAATATACAAGTGAGGTGCAAACCTCATCTTACAAGCCGGTTTTGTGGGGTTGAGTTAGGCTTAAAGCCCACTTTTAACAGAGAGCATGAAGAATATTGGAGAGCGAAAACGCATAGTTACTAACACGTTGATTACCTGAAAGCAAAAAGTGCTTGCGATGTAGAAGTTACTAATTTCTACTTAGTATAATTGGCACAGGACAAGCAATCCATGAGTGTTTTAATGGAAAATAATTATTTTTTAATTAAAAAGGTCTAAAGTTTAACCAAACAATAGAAATTCAATTGAAACTATAGAATTAGCAGTCTGTTAAAAGTAGTTTACAACAACTTCAAAAAGACAATATCATGTTTACAACTTCATCCTGAAGGAAAATTAACTGTGTTGAACTAAAATATAATTAGGACAGATATCCTTTTTTTAATGGTTATTTGGCTGAGTTTTTGTTTTATAATGTTAATTTGTAGTTCTGTTTTCTTAATGAAAATTTTTTTCCTCCCGTTTTCAGTGTATTGGTCGATCCTTCCAATCTTTCGGATGGTCTTCATTATTTTGAGGTCTATGGTATTGACTACAAAGCTCCATGGCGTGGTCCTCTTTTCAGAATTCCAATCACCATAACAAAGCCTAAGGCTGTAACTAACCTGCCTCCACAAATTTCTTTTTCAAAGTTATTATTCCAGCCAGGTGGGCATTAGTTGATCAACTTTATCTTCATGCTTCTCTTCGTTGGTGTCCTACTAAGGTTTTAAATCTGGGATCTACATGTAATGTGTTATAATTATAAAAATAAAATAAGGAGTTGATCCTATATAATAAGGAATATCTAGATTATATATGTATTATTTCGAACATTTTTATTTAGTCTCTTATCATGCTTTTGTTAATTAGAGGATATTAAATTTCCACTATTAATGGTATTGATTCCTTTTTCCCTATAGTTTTACATAATGCATAGCCACCAGTGGGCGAGACTTAGGAAGGAGATGCTCCTACACACAATGGCCTAATCCATAAACTAATCGTAGACCAAAAAAGGAAGTGCATAAAACTTTCAGTTATTTACTTTTTGTTTCTTGCTTTACTAGGCCATATAGAAAGAAGATACATCGAAGTGCCGCATGGTGCAACTTGGGCTGAAGCAACAATGAAAACATCAGATTTCGACACAGCAAGAAGATTTTATGTGGATGCTGTTCAGGTATGACTTGTGGCTTGAAACTTCGTCAGATTATGGTAATCTTGTTGACACATAATTCTATCCCAGCTGTGCCCACTGCAAAGACCTTTGAAATGGGAGAGTGCTGTAATTTTTCCTTCTCCTGCTGCGAAAAGCTTTGCCTTTAGGGTAGTAAGTGGTCAGACATTGGAACTAGTCATTTCTCAGTTTTGGTCAAGTGGCATAGGAAGTCATGAGTCTGCGAGTGTGGATTTTGAGGTAATAGAATCCTTATGAAGATGAATTTTCCCGCTCTCTGATATTTGGATAGACTAGCTGTTTCTTTTATGAGAAAATGAGTAATCTTCTACATTTTGAATTGTATGACACATGATGATTTTTCCTATTACTTTTGGTAGTTGATGTTAGATGCATTTCATTTCTTTAATATCACCTTGCTTGTATTTGTGTGATGATGGTTGATATTTTTCATTTTTCATCTATACAACAAATCAGGAACTTAATTAACAACAGTTAAAAGGTGAAGGCTGTTGAAATATCTCATGAATAAACATGACTTTTTTCCTTCGTCTTGATACAGTATTTCTTTTGCCCTTTCATATATTGAAGTCTATGAAGAAAGCATAATTGGATCTCTTTCATGAATGATTGTTTGGGCTTCATGTGTGATTTCTTTTATAAAATGGGATATGATGGTGAGTTATTTCATTCTGCACTGAAGATACAATTCTACTGTGTACACAAAATTCCAGGTTGTGTTTCACGGGATAAAAGTCAATCAGGATGTTATACTTGATGGTAGTGATGCACCAGTTAGGATTGACACTGAAACACTACTGGTATCTGAGGAACTTGCACCTGTGGCAATTCTGAACAAGGTTATCTTTTTAAAGCTACTTTTCTGTCCTTATATTTATAATATCCTGTTATGCTATGCTGTTGATTTGAAATACAAATAAGATTTACTTGTTTCCCAATGTGTACGAAACTTTCAGATTAGGGTACCATATCGACCAATAGATTCTAAGATTAGTGCACTTTCAACAGATCGTGACAAACTTCCTTCTGGACAGCAGATACTGGCACTGACTTTGACGTGAGCTATATAAATTTTGTGTCATTTGTCTTTAGATAATGTGAATGGCCTTTTCTCAGTATCCTGATTTTGCAGCTACAAGATCAAATTGGAAGATGGAGCTCAAATAAAACCTCACATACCATTGTTAAATGACCGGATATATGACACTAAATTTGAGTCCCAATTTTACATGATTTCTGACTCAAACAAGGTATATTAATATTTAATTACCTTCTAGAAAGTATAAATTATTTAGGTTAGATATTCTTTTGCTCATTATTATGAATAATAAGATGCATTTAGCTTAGGTTCTTATATAGAAATTATGAGTTTTAATTTTTGCAATTTTTTCGGACTAATTACAATTTACTAATAGTCAGGTTATAAAGTAGTGGGATTTATAACCTATTGGGTGAGAATGCCAGTGTAAGTCTGTAATGGGCTTTGCTACATGATATTTTTTTTTTTTGGGTGTATTCCAACATCTTTTCTATTTGGGTAGCTCTTTCACATGTTTCGAAATACTTTTCTCCAAGGAAATTATCGCATATTTTTCTTTAGCTCCTGGAGAAAGATGGGAAAAAAAATGTTCATTTCTCTAAAATAATGTATACCATGTCTGTTCATGATATATTTTATATCTCTTGCTTTTTCTGTTCTGATTTATAGCGCATATATTCAAGTGGAGATGTCTATCCAAGTTCTTCTAATCTTCCCAAAGGAGAATATACTTTACAGTTATATTTGAGGTACATGTCTTTTTCTTAGCATAAACCCGTGATGAGAATGGACATACTTCTTTGTTCCCGTTGATGCTTTGAATAGACCTGATGGCATTACTTTGTAAATTTTGAAATATATTTCAATTCATTGGTGGCGGTTGAATGCTAGTAGTGAACTAATACTGGTAAGAGAACTTGAAAGTTTGATTTATTTATTATACTTCTAATAAGAAACCAGCATAGCACAATTTGAATGTTTCTTGATTCATAAAATATTTATGCATAAAAGATCATTCAACTTAGTCCCTTACTGATAGAATACCAGTTGAGCTGAATTCTTAAATCTCACAAAATACATACAATACGGCAGTATTTACTATCTGAAGTATGAGCAAACAAAACAGGCACTTTTATCTATATTCCCCCTTATACATACATTTAATAGCATTGAACTTCAACTTACTTTGTCGTACATTGTCAACATGACGGTTATTATTGAACATATTCTAACAATACATAGCTGCTATGATACTTATGATTAAACCTATTCTAATAATAAATTAGCTCCTATTTTCTACCAATAAATGCAAAAATGAGAGTTATCATTACACTTGTTGTATCTAATAAAACATTAGTTTTCACGATTGTTCTTATTGGTTCCCATCACTTGCATTCATAATAGTTTATAATTTATTTGTTTCAGGCATGACAATGTGCAGATTTTGGAAAAGATGAGGCATTTGGTGTTATTCATTGAGCGAAATTTGGAAGAGAAGGTAGTTTATCATATCAATTAAAAGTATTTCACAAATGGACAATTGCTACTGAAGTCTAGAAGAGCGTTTCAATTATGATTGAAGGTTTTTGAAGTAGCTTTGAGAATGTAACTTATGATAAAATTGGGGTCGAGGCATCATAAATCTTATCGAAGGGAGAGTTTTGAAAATATTACTAAATGGTATTTTAATAAATCACGTGGCAGCTGTATTACACAAATCAGATGATGCTGTTGGGTTAGACATACCCAAATTGAAGAAGCTTTTGCCTGGATTCTCGAAGATTTGTAATTCTCCAAATGTTTGACACTTTGTGTTTGAGAATAATTTGTTTGTAGATGCCTTTATCAAAGAGTGCTTCTGCTGTCTAACTGTAAAAAATTCTGTATGGACCACTAGAATTTAGATTATAAGTATTCTTTCTATCTGTTTACTGATTTTCTTTTTTATGTTTTGATTGTTTTAGGATGTAATTCGGTTAAGCTTTTTCTCTCAACCTGATGGCCCCCTGATGGGAAATGGTTCCTTTAAGTCCTCATCACTAGTTCCAGGGTATGTGAGTAGTTTTGTAGCCTTGGTTTAAATTTCTTCGTGTAATTGTGTTGACTTTTTCTTATTGGCAGTATAAAAGAAGGACTGTATATTGGTCCACCACAAAAAGAAAAGCTTCCCAAGGTACATTAGTATCCCCTGTCAACATTTCGGATATTGCTACTGACAGTATATAACGGTGTTTGTAAAATTTCTGCAGAATTCTCCACTCGGATCTGTATTGCTAGGGACAATTTCATATGGGAAGCTATCATTTGCTGGTCAGGGAGAAAATACAAATCCTGAAAAGCACCCTGCTTCGTATACAATTTCTTATATAGTTCCCCCAAATAAGGTGTCTGCCTTAAAGTTACTTTCACATCCCATCCTCATAACTATTTGAGCAAGCATTGAACTGTGCTGTTGTTGAATCAACTATCATATCATATGTAACTAAAGCTAATGTCTAATTACATGTTTTCTTTTGAAAGATTGACGAGGACAAGGGAAAAGGTTCTTCCTTATCTTCCAAGAAGAATGTTTCAGAACGCTTAAACGAAGAGGTACTAAGAAAAGTCATACATTAGCAGAAGAACTTCCTTTGGTTATTTGTTTCCTGTTTTTACCTAAGGTTCAATTCATGCTCTTTTTGAATAACTTTTCTTAAGGCAATTGTGTTCTATTCCATATTTGCACCTTTTCAAAATTCAGCATTTGAAATATTAGTAAATGGATGTGAACGAGGATTTCTCAGTTTCTTCTAGAACTGAAGTTTACTAGTACGCCTATGACTGACTATTTTATTACTGAAGTTCCCCTTTCTTGATTCAAATCAATGGCATTTTATAGAGTATTTTCTACTTGTTGATACTGTATTTGAAAGCCCGTATTTTAGAATATTCCATTATCTTAAATATTAAATTATAAATTGGTTATTCACCCAGTTTATTTAATAATTATAAAAATGAAAAATCTTGACTGAAATGAGTGAATGATATATACACTTCTTTCTTTTATGGTCATTTAAATGCCTTTACCATTTAAGTGGAGCATGTATTTATATTGTATATTATACAAGTTATGAAACAGATGATTGTAAAAATCCTTTATACTTTAATTATGCCTCAAATTTGATAGAATGTTTATCTCATGTTTTGGTGGTTCTTTAATTTTACTTGTCCATCAGGTAAGAGATACTAAAATAAAAGTTCTAGCAAGCTTAAAACAAGAAACTTGTGAAGAGCGCTCGGAGTGGAAAGAGCTATCTGCCTTGCTCAAAGTCAGTACATACAATTTTGTCCAAATTTGTTTTTTGCCTTCATTATATTTTTGTAGTCCCACAGTAATTGGATTATATTCTTTTGCAAGATTTTTCTTTTTCTTTTATGTTTTTCAAATTGTAATTGTTTCTATATTTTCTGATAAATTTCATCAGTTGTCCATTAACTAGTACATGAATATGTTATAATTTCTTGCAGTCAGAATATCCAAAGTACACTCCATTACTTGCAACCATTTTGGAAGGTCTAGTTTCTAGGAGTAATGTCAAAGACAAAATTAATCATGATGAAGAGGTACTTGACTATGTCACTTCATAATCCCATTTGCTACCTTAGTTATCTTGGTAATGGTTTGAATCCTAATAGGCTTATATGGAAAATTTATCCTATTGAAGTTTGTGCTGTTGTCAATAAAACTATAAATATGATTGCAATTTTCAGGTGATTGGCGCTGCCGATGAGGTGATTGACAGTATTGATAAAGAAGAGCTGGCAAAATTTTTTGCACTAAAAAATGATCCTGAAGAGGAAGAAGCAGAGGTTCACAATCTTGTCTTTAATAATTGCTATTTCCATCGCCCATTCTGAAATTGTTCCTAAAGAATAGAAGACAGGCAGAAATCCTGTATGTTATTGCATGCATATAATATATTAATACAACAAGGACAGTAAATTAAGGGAGCAATTACAGGTCTCAATGAACTAATTGTAGCCCATCAGCTAATTACAGTGTCTTGAGGACAGTTGTCCTACAGCTACTTTATATATACTGAAACCAACAATTATTAACATGTGCTAAATCCTTCGGTTACACTGGGTTCTACTTTATGGAACTTCAAAATACTGTTATTTATGTTAACTGTTTAATTAAGTATGGATATATAATTACATATGAAATGTGTTCATACTCGGAAGTTCTCAAATAGTATGGTATGGGGACTCTGTTGAAAAGACTCTAAATAGATACATTTCTGTAGATTACTTTAAACGCAAACATTGTATAAATTTTTATGGTGTAATTTCAATACAGTGATGGAATCAAATGTTAACATTGTTCTTTACCAAATTTATTATGGAAGTTTATTCTATCTATGTTGATAAATAAATTCTTCACTACCTCCACTCTGCATTGTGGTACTGAAGAATACATTTCAAGAGAGATTTCAGTGAATGCTCGAGGGAAGTTTATTCTATGTTGATAAATAAATTCTTCACTATTTCACTCTGCATTGTGGTACTGAAGCTACATTTCAAGAGAGGTTTCTGTGAATGCTCGAGTGCACATAGCACTCAGCATCCTGATATTTGCATGCGTGAACAAAAATAATATAGCTTATATTTACAAGAATAAAAAAGATGTGGGTTTTTTTCTAATAGTCAATGCTTGATAAATTCCTATTATTTCCTAAGTATATATATTATCATTTCCATCAGTGTCTATTTGCAACTTGTTGGCATTTAATGATCTTTCATTCTCGCTGCAGAATATCCGAAAAAAGATGGAGTTAACCCGAGACCAATTGGCAGAGGCACTATACCAAAAGGGGCTTGCGCTGGCAGAGATTGAGTCTTTAAAGGTTTGTGCTTCTTTATTATTTTTTCTGGTCAGGCTCTTTAAAGCAATTATTGTACATTTTCATCAATAATTTAAATACACGCTAAACTAAGTGAAGAAACATGCCAGATATTATTACAGAAATCTGTTCCATTTGTCATATTAGGCTAATGGAGAGGTTGTTTTATTTTATCCCAGTAGCTATTTGAAGCAATAGTGCTATCTTATACAATTATTGAAAATATACCCAAGAATTGGAAATATCCTTTAATGTGAGGTGACAACTTCAGTATTTTTCTTTTGTGCGTATCAAATATTTAGATATCCAGTTGTATTTCCCTGTGTCACCTATAGGACATTATGGTCGAATAAAATGATTAAATCCCATGGAATGTCTATGTAAAACTTTTCACTTTCTATGGATACTAGTTAAATTCATTATCTTTTGTATGACTACAATACTCACGGGCATGATATTTATGGAATTTTATTACCCGCATTTTCACATACATTCTTCTTGGTAAGTTTACGTTGAGTCATCCGCACTATTCTTGTGATGAAAATGTGGAGACCCTCCTTAAATGCGTCACAGTTCCATTATGATAGTGGTAACATTTAATTATTTTTTTACCAATAAAAGTTGGCAGACTTGACTTGGTGTATATTGTCAAAGGACGGAGATAAGTCCCCAACTTCGGCTGCAACAGAAGGGGCAAAAGGAGGCTTGGACAAAAAACAATCCTCAGATGATCGCAGAGATTTGTTTGAAGAGAATTTTAAAGAACTGAAGAAATGGGTTGATGTGAAGTCACCTAAATATGGAATCCTCTTAGTAACACGAGAGAGGCGAGCTCAAAGACTTGGGACAGCATTGAAGGTATTTTTTGCAAGTCTTGCATTGGTTGCTGCATATAACTCGTCAATTTATTAATTACTAGCTAACTAATAATATCTTATGGACTGTGTCTACTTGGGTGCGTAGACCCGGCACTATTGTTTGATCCTAGGTGAGATTTATTAAGTAGTCAGTCACGCATTATCAGTATTTTAAAACTGGACTAGTTGTCGAATAGCAAAGGGATATCAATGGTTTAACCATAGTTAAACTAGTGCAATATAAATATTTTTAATTTTATTTTATATTACAATAATAAACTGATATATTAATAAAGGAACACATTTATATTTAATCATGAACAGGAACATACCTTAAAATGAGTTCAAACATGTTTTAAAACGATATTAGCCAGTCCTTTTGAAAAAAAAAAGGCAAAAAGTAGAAAGAATGTCTTCTGATTTTACGGACGATATCCTTTGAAAAGAGAAAAAAAAAAAAAAAGCTCAAAAGGATGTTGTCTGTTTTTTTGATGGTATGAATCGGACACTCAGGAGACTCTCAGTTTATAGGTCTTGGGTGAAATTGACTGGTATGATCAGTCCTTTTCATCATTTCGTATTGTAACGTGATTAATGATTCCAAGTCACAAAAACTTAATGAGATAGCTCATTATAATTTATAATTAGGGAATCTAAAATCATGAAGTAACTCTTGCGTGTCTTCAATGCAAGTGTGGTTTTATTTTGTTGATCATAGGTTAAAAGGGTAAAGGGACTGGTAAATCACTAACAGCTTCTGAATCTCTTGTCCCCTCGATTCAGGTACTGTGTGACATAATTCAAGATGATGCAGAGCCTGCCAAAAAGAAATTCTTCGATCTGAAACTTTCTTTGCTTGATGAGATTGGGTGGACACATTTAGCTACATATGAGAGACAGTGGATGCATGTGCGTTTCCCTCCAAGCTTGCCTCTTTTCTAGGACATTCCCTTATGTAGGGTTCTCAACAGCAATGTTAGGAGTTTGGAACTATGTCCTTTCCCTCAATATTTAGCATTTGAGGATAATTTATGTAACATTACTCCTTTCACTGTGTGACCTATCTTTTTTCTTTTTGTGGCCATGTGGACATTGGGTATTTCAAACATGACACGGGAGCTTTGCCATTTAAGTTTATTGCCATGTCTTCAATGTTGCTGCCATATCAAAGGTACCGTATATCCGATTTACTTATAATAACTAAATAAAGAGTTTTTGCATATCCTGTTGATTTTGTTCCCTATACCTTTTTCTTTTCAATCTGGAACTATTAGTAGTTTTCTTGGAGAGTATTTATTTCTTCGCCTTTGCATTCTAAAAAGTTCAATCTGAAATTGATGGAGTTCTCAACAAAATTGTAGAGCCAGGAGGATGGAATCTTACTTCCATCTACTATCATTTTTGTTGGGTTTAATGGTTTTTATACTTTGGGGTCACTGAAGAAAAGCAAACACAGATGACCCATTTTTCCTTATGGCCCCCTTCATGCTGTGATTGATAGAGAGAGCAAGGAAATAAATGAAAAATGGTAGAAATACAAGTGGTTAATGCACAGAAGAAGAAATGGAGTTTAAAACTATATGGTTTAACAAAAATAAAAAACTACTATTTTAGTTTATATTATTAATAATTGTGCATCTTTATTCTATACTTTGTGAGTCTTTACGCTCACATTGGTGGTCTATGTCCAGCCAGAGTCAACCATGGTCAATCAGAAACTGGTCTATGGCCTCAATGGTTGTAGCTGAGTTTGCATATTAAACTGGGGCAATTTCTTCTTGTACATCTACGAAGATTTTTTCCTACATACCCATAAATTATTTTATTTTAGATTGAATAATTTAATTATATTTTAGATTGAACAATTTAAAATATAAATTTTGCGTTTTAGAATGTATAATTAAAAATTCATTTTTTATTTTGTATTTTAAAATGTACAATTTAATATACAATTTTTTGTATTTTGAAATGTAGAATTTTAAATATAAAAATTATAATTGAAATTATAAATTTTGAAACAAAAATTTATGAAAGTGCGACTCCAAATGAAACGGTAGAGGATAAATGAAGGTAAAAAAAAACAAAATAAAAGAATCATTTGAAAAAGTAACATGATTTAATTTAGGTATTACAGAATTTCAATTTATATATACAATAAAATTCATTATGCATGCATACATTATAACCATCGGTCGATCATTATAAGGCAGGGAGGCATGGACCCCCAAATATTTTTGAATTTTTTTTTAAATTATATATATAGTTTTGAAATTTTTTAAAAATTTTGAATTTTTTTAAATTATAGGTAGTATATTTTAGAAATTAATGAAAATTAAATTGTTTGTCTTTTTATTATTTTATAAAATACAATTTAATGTTTAATAGATAATAAAACATAAAATTAAATATAATAAAGAATAAAAATATTTAGGTTTAACTAATCTTTTGGTCACTTTTTTCATCCAAAAATGTCAAGTTGATCCTCAAGTTTTTTCAAACTTTTGAAAATTTGATGTAATTTGGTCATTTTCGTTAAATTTATTGAAGCAAGATCAAGACTTTTCGTCAAAATTGACACTAGGATTATGTTAATTACACGAGCAAAATAAATCATCGAAATTTAACGAAAATGATCAAATTGTATCAGTTTTCAAAATTTAGAATCAAATTCAGACTAAAAAAAATTAGATGACCAACTTAACATTTTTGAACACCACAAGAGTAATTAAACCAAATACTTATTAATAATTTTTTTTTCTTTCACATTCTCTTTGTTAGTTTTATACAAATTGTACTCATCTCTCACTCTCATATTTTTTTTTTCTTTTTAAAA